>Ga0315298_1001092_pt1 | contig 50951 bp, 46 predicted proteins | sample WHS_1_MG_FD_203077 | JGI IMG/M metagenome (GOLD analysis project Ga0315298, IMG submission 203077) | Extremophilic microbial mat communities from Washburn Hot Springs, YNP, Wyoming, USA - WHS_1_MG | ecosystem: Environmental > Aquatic > Thermal springs > Hot (42-90C) | place: USA: Wyoming...
CGGTAAAAACCGAAATCGCCCATACAATCCCCGAAGGCGCAGACCCCGACGAAGAATTGCATTATCTGATTGAAGTGATATCGAAAAATTTGTCGCAGCGGCAGAGTTAACGCCGTCCTTTCCAGTAATCAGGAATCGAGCAATTCGGGTTGTTCTTTATTCTCAAAACTTTCTCCTTTTATTCTTTATAATCGGTGATTAAATTTAATTATATGAAAACGCGATTTTTACAGGCATTTTTGGTATCCGTTCTAATCATCGCCTGCGGATTTTGGTTTACTGGATGTTGCTGTTGCAAAAAGCAGGCGACAAAAGAACCTGCGCAAACGGTAAAACCGGAAGCAAAAAACCAGCAAACCTCAGAGCAAAAACCGCAGCAATCTGCCCAGCCGACAACACAGGTTAAACAGGAAGGAATGACGCAGACAAAAAAGGAAGATGACGGTGGCTGGGAACCGATGTTCGATGGTCAAACGCTTTATGGTTGGGAGGTTATTAATTATCCCGGCAAAGGCGAGGTAACAGTAAAAGACGGACAGATAATTCTCGGTATGGGCTATATGACAGGAATCAGATGGACAAATGAGCCGCCCCATATGAATTATGAGGTTGAATACGAGGCAATGCGGGTGGATTCCACAGACTTCTTCGGCAGCCTTACCTTCCTTGTGAATACAAATCCGTGCACGTTTATCCTCGGCGGCTGGGGCGGTGGAACTGTTGGAATTTCAAGTCTGGACGACATGGATGCTTCCGAAAACGAGACGTCAAAATTCATGAACTTCGAAAACGGCAAGTGGTATAAGGTTCGCGTCCGCGTAACAGAAAGCAAAATTCAGGTCTGGATTAATAATGAGAAAATCATTGATGTCGTCCATAAAGGCAGAAAGGTTTCGCTTCGCCCCGGCGATATTGAACTTTCTGCGCCGTTCGGCTTTTCTACATGGTCAACAACGGGAGCCTTGCGGAATATAAGAATCCGTAAAGTTTCCGGTCCTGAATAAAAAACGACAGACTTCGTCAAATCTCAAAATATGAAAAAACATATAATCGTCGGCTTAACCGCCATATTATCAGGCGCATTGTTATTTGCCCAGAACCAGCCTGGCAGCGCTCAACCGCAGGCTCAATCTAAACCTAAACCGCCTCCGCCCCCCACTTATCTGACACCGGAAACGGCAGGTCAGGACTGGCTTGATCAGGGTGAATATGTGAACAACTGGGGTGGCGCGCAGGTAATCGCCCTCGGCAACGACAGATTCAGACTGGTTATCTATAAAGGCGGATTGCCCGGCGCAGGCTGGGATAAATCCCCAAAAACGGAAATCGAAGGCAAACGAACCGAAAATGGCGATATTGTCTTTATCAATAAAGATAATGGTTGGGTTTATACAATTTCGAAGGGAACACTTACCATCAAAACCGATAACAACCAAACCTACACAATGACAAAGACAAATCGCGTGAGTCCGACCATCGGGGCTAAACCACCGCAAGGGGCGATTGTCCTTTTCGACGGTTCAAATTGCGACGCATGGCAGGGAGGACACTTTGATGAACTTGGACGCAAACTCCTTGCCGCAGGATGCAAGAGTAAACAATCCTTTAAAGATTTCATCCTACACGTTGAGTTCTACCTACCGTTCAAGCCAACTGCGCGCGGTCAGGAAAGAGGCAACAGCGGTGTATATTTGCAGGACAGATACGAAATTCAGGTTCTCGATAGTTTCGGGTTAAAAGGCGAAGACAACGAATGCGGTGGCATCTACGGTCAGGCAAAACCACTGGTAAACATGTGTTTCCCACCGCTTACATGGCAGACCTATGATGTTGATTTCACAGCCGCAAGATTCGACGAATCAGGCAAGAAAATTAAAAACGCAGTTGTTACCATAAAACATAACGGCGTCGTTATTCACGACAACCTTGAACTCAAAGGTCCAACTGGTGGCGGTAAAAAAGAAGACCCATCAGACGGTCCAATTCAACTGCAGGGACACGGAAATCCTGTGTTCTATCGCAACATCTGGATTGTCGAAAAGAAATAGTTAATAACCTGAAAATTGAATAATGATAAAACGTCGGATTCAATAATCCGGCGTTTTTATTTATATAAAAATTGAAATTCCCATCCGGAGATTATTACGCTGTTATCGTTAAGCCCCTTGATTACTTCGAAACACTTCTAACTTTTCCTGCAAGTTTTTTAAGTGTCTGCTTTTTTATCTTTTCAATCTCAGGCAAAAGTTCTTCAAAAGTCTCCCTGTCCATTCTGTCTATGAAAAGGATCCCACGCAAATGGTCGTTCTCATGCTGGATTGCGCGCGCGAGTAATCCGCTGCATTTGAATGATACCTGTTTACCATCCTGATTGATGGCTGTTACATACACTTTCCCCGGACGTGTTATGTCCGCGAAAATCTCCGGAAAACTCAGGCAACCTTCCGGTCCGGTCTCTTCAGGTCCTTCGGGTTGTACCTGCGGATTAATAAGTGCAATCGGCATGAAATCATTCGGGTTTACGCTCTTGCCGTCGATTTCCATTGTGGATGGTCTGTCCTTGACCTCGCGGATATCAAGAACCATCAATTGCAAGGCATATCCAACCTGCTGGGCAGCGAGACCGACGCCCCCGTTCGCCTCCATCGTCTCAAACATATCGGAAATCAGTTTTTTGATTTCCGGAGTAATTTCTTTAATTTGCTCGCCGTTTTTTCTTAATACAGGGTCGCCGTATTTAACTATTTCAAGTATCATTAGCCTGTTTTTACCATCTAATTTACCACAGGGCGTCGGTCTGACAAACGGCTTCTTTAAATTCTATACAGGCCAGTTCTTCATCATTCCGGCAAGGTCTGTTACGGACGGACTCTTTGCGGTTCTGACGTAGAACCCGCTCGTGGTTACGCCACACAACAGGCTCATTGCATTGTCAAATCCCAGCATCTTGCCAAGGCAGAACCCGGCGTTAAAGTGGTCGCCGGCGCCGGTGGTAATCAATGGTTTAGGTGTGAAAGGTCCTTCCACAAGCGATACATTGCAGTTTGTGGATGCCACTGCGTATGCTGTTGGGTGAACCACAATTGTCGCTACAGGAATCCGTTTGTTCAGATCAGCCGCAAGTTTACAAATACCTTCAGGAGTATGTTCTGGCTTATCTACACCGGCCGCCTCTGCTATTTCATAAGCCTCTTTCTCGTTCATCCCGAATATGACATCGAAATACTTATTAAACTCAATGAGAAGGTTCACCGCCTCACGACGGTCTTCGATTTTTCTCTTTTCCGGGTCTGCAAGGTCAACAAACAATGGCCGGCGTCCAGTTTGCATTTTCGGACACAAATCTTTAAGCAGCACCTTCCAGATGTCGCTCATGTAAGGCAACATCGTCCAATTCACAAAACCGACAAGGTTTGCGGTATTGAAATTTTGTTCGAATTTTTCTTTTCCGAATCGCGCCACAATGTTATCCCAGTTAACCTCATTCAGCGGCGTAAGTTTGCCAAAAAGAAGTTTGCCGTCGTCGAACTCAAGGGCGTCTGTATGACCCGGGTTTGCGATTGTGTAAACCTCTGCGCGTTTTCTGAACTCGTCAAAAACCGGATCCATATTTGGCCAACCAAGCGCGCCAAGGTATGTTACCCGCATACCCATTGCCGCCAGCGCGTTCGCCATAATCGGACCGTTGCCGCCCAGTTTCATCATCACACGCACAAGTTCAATATTTGTGCTTCGCCCTGCGGCAGCAGCTATCCTCTCGGCAAATTTGGTTATCGTCGGAATCCGCTCGAAAGAATCCACACTACTCCTTTTATCAACAGCGTGGATAATTTCGTCCACGAACCCGTCCAATCCTATAAAAGCCTTAAAATTAGCAACCTGCTGAGAGGCTTTTAATAATTTTTCTGCGCAAGCTTTGCGCAACTGAGCCGTATTTTGATTTGTCACTCCCATATCGCCTTTCCTTTAACTTGTTTTTTAATCTGTATTCAGTCCAATAATATTTAATATCCGTTCTAAATCTTCATTAGAAAAAAACTTAATTTCCACTGCTCCTTTGCCATCACGGTACCGGAGCGTAACTTTAGTCCCAAATTTTTGCATAAGTTGCTTCTCAAGGTCAACAATATGCGGATTGGCAGATTCAGTTTTTTTCTTTTTTGACGGTTTATGAGCAGTTTGGGACGAATGCAGCAGGTAATTCACAAGGTCTTCGGTCTGCCTTACGCTCAACTGTTCCTTCACAACCTTTTCAGCCGCTATCTTCTGCAACTCCGGATTTTCCAGCGACAGTATGGCTTTTGCATGGCCAGTGCTTATGTTGCCTTTTTTGAGAAGAGCCTGTATATCCGCCGGAAGTTTCAAAAGCCGTAAAGCGTTCGCAACCGTTGCGCGGTTTTTACCAACCTTTGCAGCTGCTTCCTCCTGCGTAAGATTAAAAGTATCTATCAGTTTTGCAAAACCTTCCGCCTCTTCTATTGGATTCAGATTTTCCCTTTGCAGGTTTTCGACAAGGGCAATCTCCAGCGCAGTCCTGTCATCCACATCGCGGATTATCACAGGAGCCTTGTCCAATCCAGCAACCTGCGCCGCTCGCCACCGTCTTTCCCCCGATATCAGCTCAAATTCTTCGCCGCGACGACGGACAATCAACGGCTGCAAAATTCCCTGCTGTTTAATTGATTCCGCAAGTTCATTTATAGATTCCTGAGTAAAATCTTTTCGTGGCTGAACGGATGACGTCTTGATTTTTGCAATAGGGACAAAGTGGATTTCTTCCGTGCCGGGCTTTGTTGCCTCAGCCGCTGTCTGCTTCTGAATCACAGTTTCCGCGGGCGTAGGAGACGGCGGCTTCGACTCCTGCGACGTTATCGGAACAGGGACTTGCTTTTGCTGAGTTCCCCCCAGCAATGCGCCAAGTCCTTTGCCTAATACCTGTTTTGCCATACAATTATTCCTTATTTTCGCCCGTATCAGATAACTCAAAAAGACTAAACAAAAAATGTCAACAATCCTTTTTATTATCTGGCAATTTTTTCTATTTTCTATAAAATCCGGAAAGATTTAAAGTATTTTTATGCTGATAGTCCTCGTTCATATCAAGGTAAAGCCTGAATTTGTCGAAAAATTTAAACAGACATGCATCGAAAACGCAAAGGCGAGTATTCAGGAGCCGGGAATCGCCAGATTCGACGTTATTCAGCAACAGGACGACCCCAACAATTTTGTGCTCGTGGAAGTTTACCGCTCCGTGGAAGCCACTGCCGCCCATAAAGAAACAGAACATTATAAAAAATGGCGGGACACCGTTGCTGACATGATGGCAGAACCGCGTTTCAGCGTTAAATACACAAATATTTTCCCCCCGGATGCTGCATGGTAAACCGAAAACCGTCGGTTTTGTATGAACTTTGAGTTTTCAACCGCAACACGCATTGTCTTTGGCTGCGGCTCAATCCGTACCGCGGCAGATTTCATTAACGCAAACGCGCAATCACTGTTCATTGTTACCGGCAAAAATCCGTCCAGATTCGAACCATTTTTCAAACAAATCAACCCCGCCGTAAAAACCACATTCTACACAATATCCAGTGAGCCAACCATAGAACTTGTTGAAACAGGCGTATCAATTGCCAGAGAAAACGGTTGCAACATGATTGTCGCCATCGGCGGAGGTAGTGTAATTGATGCGGCAAAGGCAATCTCCGCGCTCATCCCTAACAGGGGCAGACTACTGGATTATCTGGAAGTTATCGGCGCTGGAAAACCGCTTGAAAAACCTGCCATCCCCCTTGTAGCAATACCGACCACAGCCGGCACAGGCGCCGAGGTTACAAAAAACGCAGTCATAACCTCGACTGGCTATAACGTTAAAGCAAGTCTAAGACACCCTTTTTTATACCCAAAACTGACTGTTGTTGACCCCGAACTCACTCTCTCCGTTCCACCGGAAATCACCGCCGCCACTGGTCTGGACGCCCTTACCCAACTCATTGAACCGTTCGTTAGCATTAGATCAAACCCGCTCACCGACGCCCTTTGCGCCGAAGGCTTAAAGAGAGTAGCGCGTTCCCTCAGAAAGGCTTTCGACAATGGAGGCGACCTCATTGCGCGCACAGATATGGCGCTCGCAAGTCTTTTCAGCGGCATGGCGCTCGCAAACGCAGGCCTTGGCGCCGTACATGGTTTTGCCGCCCCTATCGGTGGCAGTTTTTCAGCCCCTCATGGCGCTGTCTGCGCCGCATTGCTTGCGCCGGTCATGACAGTCAACATAAAGGCGCTTAGGTCGAGACTACCTGACTCACCTGTGCTGGATAAATTCAGGGTTATCGCGCAAATCCTTACTGGCAATCACAACGCAACCCCCGAAGACGCAATCCCGTGGCTCATGGATACCTGCAAACACTTGCACATTAAAAAACTATCCGAACTCGGCATCAAAAAATCGGACTTCCTTTCAATTATCGAAAAGGCGAAAAAGGCAAGCAGCATGAAAGGCAATCCGATTCAACTGACAGACCCCGAACTCGAAGAAATCCTTTTACTTGCGTATTAATCAATCAAACCACAACCGCCTCCACTATAAATATCATTTTTAGCTTGAAACCTTAACCGCCATGAATACTCTTGACATTTTTAATAAGAGCCTGTAATAGGTAGCCTGAAAATCATTATAAAAAAATTCACATGTTAAAACAAAAAAGAAAGGATAAGCAAAAGTGAGTCTTCAATCGTTCATTCCTCATAAATATACACTGACAAAAACAATGGCGCTGTTCGCCGGCTTGATGTTGTTATGTAATGCTATTCATTCTGCTCAATATGGGGATTTTACTTACAAAGAGACAACCAACGGTTGGATCGAGATAACCACTTATACGGGCAGCGGTGGCAATGTAACAATACCGGATACAATAGAAGGAAAACCTGTGAAATATATTGGCAATTGCGCATTCTCAAACGTATTTGAATTAACAGGTATCGTTATCCCAGAAAGTGTTGAGGCAATCGGAGACGGCGCTTTTGCGGATTGTGAAAACCTCTCGTCTGTAAGTTTAGGGAATAACGTAAGGTCTATCGGCAAAAATGCGTTCGACGGATGTATCAGTTTAACAAATATTGTCATCCCCAATAGTGTGGAGATTATTGATGATGAGGCTTTTTACTGGTGTCAGAACTTAATATTCATTAGAATAGGAAACTCTGTAACCAACATCGGCGCTTATGCTTTTTACCTCTGCGCTTTAACAAACATTGTTATCCCGGAGAACGTTCAGGTCATTGGGAATTCCGCATTTCGGTATTGTTATAATCTATCCTCAGTCACATTAGGCAATAAGGTAAAGTATATCGGAAATTACGCATTTTATTATTGCAGCAAGATTGCAGAGATTTCTATTCCCGACAGTGTTGAGGTTATCGGCGATAACGCATTCGCGCATTGTGCAGGTTTAACTAATGTATCATTAGGAAACAGCCTAAAATATATCGGTAACTACGCATTCAACGAGTGCGAAAACATACCGTACATTACAATTCCAGGGAGTGTTGAAACAATCGGAGATTGGGCGTTCGAAAGTTGTCAAGGTCTAACATCCGTTACAATTGAAAATGGTGTAAAGTCTATAGGCAGCGGCGCATTCTATTATTGCACAGGTTTAACAAATATAATCATTCCGGACAGTGTCGAGAACATCGGGAATAAGGCGTTTCAGTATTGTCGTAGCTTAACTACCGCAACAATCGGCAACGGGGTTATTTCCATTGGGGATTACGCATTCTACGATTGCAGACCGCTAACTTCTTTAGTTTTGGGTAACAAGGTAAAATCAATCGGCAGTTACTCATTTTATAATTGCAGTATTACAAATATCGTTATTCCCGACAGTGTCGAAACAATTGGCGACAGCGCCTTCGACGATTGCGACAACCTGACAAGCGTCTCAATCGGTAGCGGTTTACAGTATATTGGCAACGGCGTGTTTTCGTGGTGTATAAGTCTTTCGGAAATTAATGTAAACCCCGCTAATCCAAATTTTTCAAGCGTTGATGGCATATTGTTTAATAGCAACAAAACCATGATTATCAGATACCCACCCGCAAAACCAGACACTAACTATGTTATTCCCGATAACGTCGAAATCATTGGCGACGGCGCGTTTGAATATTGCGGGAACTTAACGTCGGTTAAATTGGGAAACAAGATAAAATATATTGGCAAAAAGGCATTTAATAACTGTGGCGGGTTGTCATCCATAGTCATACCCGACAGTATCGAAGTTATCGGAGATAGCGCCTTCTGGTGGTGCAATAAATTAACCTCTGTAAGAATTGGCAGTGAAATAAAATCTATTGGAAATTATGCATTTTACTATTGCTCAAGTCTGGTGGAAATTTATTTCAGAGGAAACGCGCCATTGGTTGGCAATTATGTTTTCTATGGTTGCCCAGCCGAACTAACTGTTTATTATTACGTCGGGACTTCCGGATGGGAAGAAACCTTCGGCGGAAGACCAACAGCTGCGCTGACCCCTGCGCCACTTACAGTCATACCCTTGTATGATTACCAAACGAAGATATTCGGGCTAAGAATTACCGGAGAACCCAATGTCCCCGTAACCATAACCGCAAAAAATAATATCGCGCTCGATACATGGAAAACAATTTACACAACAAACCTCACTGGTGGACAGATTGAGTTTTATGATCCTGATAGCCCGAAACATTCCATGCGGTTTTACCGCGTCCTTGGGTTTTAAAATTTCTGAATATCTAAATAATTCTCAAAATTCCATCAGCAACTTGGCGTGAACCTGCGCGCTGCACTACTACTCAATTCTGCATGTTCGTAATTCAAGCCTGCATGTTTCAAAACCGCAAATATTATTTACAAATCCCATCGCTATTGTTAAAATTGCGCAGTTTTGAAATGAAAATCACGCTTTTCATACCGTGTTATATAGACCTTTGTTATCCGCAGGTTGGCAAAAGTATAGTACAGATTTTTGAGAAACTCGGGCATCAGGTAGAATGCCCGGAATCGCCGGCTTGTTGCGGACAACCAGCGTTTAACACCGGCTACTGGGAGGAAAGTCAGGAGACAGCTGTAAAAGTGCTCGAACAATTCCGGGACGCCGAGGTAGTGGTTATCCCATCGGGTTCATGCGGGGCTATGATAAAGGTGTTTTATCCTGAACTTTTTGAGGGAAGTGAATATGAAGAACTTGCAAAGTCAGTTTCTTCCCGGTGTTACGAATTTACTTCGTTTCTGGTTAACAGGCTTGGTGTAATCGACCTTGGCGCGCGTTTCCCGCACAAGGTTACTTTCCACGACGGCTGCCATGGTCTGCGCGAATTGAACAATAAACTACCGCCCCGCGTCCTTCTCTCAAAGGTAAAGGACTTGGAGCTTATAGAAATGACCGCCGCCGAACAATGCTGCGGTTTTGGCGGAACCTTCTCTGCAAAGTTCCCAATGATTTCCACAGCAATGGGCGACACAAAATGCGCATCAGCCCTTGAAACCGGCGCAGAATATATCACTTCCTGCGACTCAAGTTGTCTGATGCACCTGCAGGGGATTATTTCCCGTCGCAAAATGAACATCAAAACCATTCACATTGCAGAAATACTTGCACAACAATGAATCCATTAGCATTAGAATTTAAAAAAAGGGCAACTGCCTCGGTTGCCGATGTGAACCGAAGAAAACTTGTTCTCACTGCGCTTTCCAAGTTCGAGGTAAAGCGCAATGAGAAAGTTGCGCAGTTTAAAAACTGGCAGAAAGGACGCGAACTTGCCGCCGCGCTGAAATGGGACGCCCTCGAAAACCTTGCCGAAAACCTTGAACTCCTTGTCAATAACCTCGAGAAAAACGGGGCTAAAGTTCACTGGGCTGCAACCGGCGAGGAGGCAAAAAATATTATCGCATCCATCGCAAAGGAAAAAAACGCAAAATTGATTGTAAAATCCAAAGCGATGACCGCCGAGGAAATCCACCTCAACGAGGCTTTGGAAAAACAGGGATTCGAAGTTGTCGAAACAGACCTCGGCGAATTCATCGTCCAGTTACGCAACGAGCCCCCTTATCACATTGTCTTTCCGGCAATGCACCTGACCCGCTATGAAATCAGCGACCTTTTCTCAGAAAAACTCAAAAGCCAGCCCACGGACAAAGCCGAGGAACTTACCATGATTGCCCGCCGTGTCCTGCGGGATAAATACATCAGGGCGGATATTGGGATAACCGGCGGAAATTTTGCCGTTGCCGAACTCGGCGCCATATCCATCACAGAAAACGAGGGAAACGCAAGGCTTACGGCGGCGCTGCCGCGTGTAATGATTACACTTATTGGCATTGAAAAAGTTGTCCGCCGCATGGAAGACCTTGCCCTGTTTTTGCCCATGCTCGCCACTGCCGGTGCGGCGCAGACTATCAGTGGATACAATACACTCTATTCAGGACCAAGAAAGTCTGACGAAATTGACGGACCGGAGGAATACCACGTCGTTCTCCTTGATAACGGCAGAACCGAGCTCCTTGCCGACCCTGTTGAACGGGATGCCCTCCGCTGTATCCGCTGCGGCGCCTGCCTTAACGTGTGTCCCATCTACAAGACAATTGGCGGACACGCATACGGCACAACTTACTGTGGTCCGATTGGCGCCGTCATAACCCCGCGTATGCGTGGAATCGAAGATTGGCAGCACCTTTCATACGCCTCGAGCTTGTGCGGGGCATGTACGGAAATCTGTCCGGTTAAAATCGATCTGCATCATCACTTACTTAAAAACCGCAGAATCGCGGGCACTAAAACACCTGTGTGGTGGCAGAAAACAGCATTTAAAATTTACGCAAAGATATCAAACTCTCCGACTCTGTGGTCGCTTATGACCAAATTCGGCAGGCTCGGACAAAAACTGCACCCGCTCATCAAAGGCACAAAACTTGACCCGGCTTATGCATGGACAAAAAACAGAGACCTGCCGCCCATTGCAAAACAAACATTTAAAGAATGGTGGAGGATGCGCAAATGAACGATAAAAGCACAATCTTAACCCTCATCCGGCACGCTTTAAAAACACCGACGCACGCGGAAACAGCAAAATTAAAGGAAAAATATCTGGCATCCGGAAAACCGTCGGTGGAGGAAATTAATTCCATTCTCCCGCCGTGTGGCGCAACGTTCGAAGAAAACCTTTCCATTTTCAAAAAGAACGCCGATGACCTGAAAGCGGATTTTTACCCGGTAAAATCGCTGGATGAGGCAATTGAAAATCTGAAAAAAATTGCTCAGGCTGAAAACTGGAAACTCATCGCCACACACGGCAACGGGGATTTAAAAACAACCGCCGAAAAACTTGGTCTCCCAGCAATTTATACGGACAAAAAATATGACGTCCATGAACTCGAAAAATGCGACGCGGCAATTACCTATTGCGACGCTTTGGTTGCCCAAACCGGCAGCGTTATTGTGAGTAGCCGGACAAATAAAGGCAGGGCAATCTCCGTTCTGCCTCCGCATCATGTTATTATCGCCTATAAAGAGCAACTAATTCCATCACTGCCAGAGGCATTTGCCCTGTTAAAGAAAAAATACAATGGCAACTTGCCAAGTATGATTTCAATTATCACAGGACCCAGCCGTACAGGCGATATCGAGCGAATCCTCGTCCTTGGCGCTCACGGTCCAAAAAAACTCACAATCTTCCTTATTGCATAAAACCATCGCCCAAAAAACTGCATCTTCATAAATGCGATATAAAAGCATCTAAAAAAACTCTCACACCCGTCAGAGAGCGCTATTGATAACTGCCAGCAAGCCTGCTTGTATTACACATTGCTCTCCTTCAACCATTCATCCTTAACAACCACTCCGCGGATACTTACTACTACAAGTCTGAGAGGGACAAAGCGACCCGATTCAGCCATAGCCCGTCGGACAAGCCGTGCCAAGCCAAAACAACACGGCACTTCCATAATTACTACTGTGATGGTATCGACCTCTGCTTCATTGATGAGCCGTTTAAGCTTGTCAAGGTAAACTTCCTGTCCGTGGTCGAGTTTCGGACATGCAATTGCAAGTGACTTCCCCCTTAAATATTTCTGATGAAAACCGTCCATTGCAAACGGTACGCAATCCGCTGCAACAAGAAGATTGGAATTCCGGTAATGCCCTGCCACCGGGTTTATAAGATGAAGTTGAACAGGCCAGTGACTGAGACATGAGTGTGGAACACGGACTTCATTGATTCCATTTTTAGGTTCAGAAAATTGTTCAAAAACAACCGGCTTTGAACCCGGACATAACGGGTTATGGACAAAACCCCGTTCAACTGTGCATTTATCTGCAAGCGGATGCCCGATTCCCAGCAAATACTCTCTTGCCTGTTTTAAATATTCGTACTCCCTGTGCTCTTTAAGGTGTTCGATATGTTTAATTAAAACTGCAGGGTCGCCGGTCTTAATTATTTCTTTTAAAACCTGAATTTCATCAAATGCCGCAGTTTCACGCTCTTCAATTGTTATTGCCCCGCGAGGACAGTGTCCTATGCATGCCCCGAGACCGTCGCAATTAAGTTCATTTACAAGCCTTGCCTTGCCATTGATAATCCTGATTGCACCCTCCGGACAATTAGGAACACATGCACCGCAGCCGTCGCACTTTTCCTCGTCAATTTTTATAATCTTCCGTTTAACAACTCTGTTAGTCATCATCTTAATTACTAATGTTTCACAAAACAGCAAAGCAGGACTTGACGGCTGTCAAATTCTTTCAAAATTCCTCCATCCGCAAAAAAAAGAAGACGCGCTTTTCGAACGCGTCTTCGCATTAGATACAATCGTTAAACTTTAATTAAAGAGGTTTTTACACCTCAGGCAACTTCCACGGGGCACGATATGGTTTATGCACCCATTTCGCCACCTCAGGGTCTCCGACAATCTGTTCTTTAACTGGATCCCATTTAATCTTTTTCTGGGTTCGTATTGATATGTTACCCAGATGACAAACGGTTGCCGAGCGGTGTCCGATTGCCACATCGCAAATCGGCAGTTTCCTTGTCTTGATACACTCCAGCCAGTTCTGGTGATGGTTTTTACTTTCGTAAAGATGAACGTCGGTTTCCTTGAGCGGTTCTTCAAGGATGGATTCCGGATCTGATTCAATGTTACCGCGTGTTACATAAATTGAGCCCTTTTCGCCTATAAACGTTGTCCCGTTTTTAGCCGACGGACTCTCGCAATAAAGGGTTACGCCATTTGCGTATTTATAGGTAACAGTGAATTTTTCCGGCACTTCATACCGTTTCTGCGGGTCATAGGACGCGGTGCCTTCGATCTCGACCGGTCCGCTTTCATCCATGCCAAGCCCCCATTGCGCAATATCAAGATGGTGAGCTCCCCAGTTTGTCATCTGTCCGCCAGAGTAATCCCAGAAGAATCTGAAATAATAATGAACGCGATGTTTATTATAAGGACGCCATGGCGCTGGTCCCAGCCACATGTCATAATCCAGTTCAGGTGGTGGCGGACTATCCGGCACAGGCGGTTCTTTTGTCCAGTTCACACCGGGCAGACCTACACGTACAGTGTGAATCTTACCAAGTCGCCCAGAACGAACATATTCGCAAGCCTTTCTGAAACGCGGGTCTGAACGTTGCTGACTGCCTGTCTGCAATATACGATTGTATTTGCGGGCAATCTTTACAAGAACCTGTCCTTCGTAAATTGTGAGCGTAAGCGGTTTTTCACAATAAACATCTTTACCCGCCATCATAGCATCCGCAGCGGCAAGGGCGTGCCAATGGTCAGGTGTGCTAATCAATACAGCATCAATTGATTTGTCTTCCAGCATCTTGCGGTAATCCCCGTATGTCGCCACCTTGCGGTCGGGTATGGCTTTTACAATCATGTCGTGTGCAGATTTCAGATGCTCTTTATCCACATCGCATACCGCGACGGCGTTTTTAATTAACGCCCTCATATTACTTTTACCCTGACCGCCAACCCCGATGAATCCAACCCGGATAAATTCGCTCGGATTTTCACCGGTCTGCGCCTTGGTCTGATTCAGGAATATATTTGGCAATGCAAGACCCGCTCCAACACCAATTGTAATATTGCGGGATTGCCGCAAAAATTCACGCCTGCTGATTGCTTTGTTTTTCATGGTAACGTTATTTATCAAACTTTGCTTTGTTTTTGTCAATACTCATTATTTTGACGGAACAAGTATCCTTTAAATTCAAATCTCAAAAATGCGTGATAATCATTCAATCCGATAAATCTGTTGGACGCCGTCGCTGATGGCAACACAACAATCTTAGGAAAACCTTTGAGTAAAATTAATAATACAGCTACGCAATTTGAAAATTCCTTATTTTGGATTAAATTAATTTGTTTTTTATATTTTTGATTTTAATAGATTTTATTAATATTCCGAATTCAAATGCATGTTATTTTAAGAAAAAAACAACTGAGTCCGAATGTCACCCGCCTTGACGTAGAGGCTAAGCGAATATCACGGATACGCAAAGCGGGACAATTTGTTATTGTCCACGCAAAGGAAAATTCCGAGCGGATTCCTTTAACCATAGCGGATGCAAATCCGCAGGAAGGCTCAATAACACTTGTAATTCAGGCAGTCGGACGCTCGACAATTGAACTTGTCTCAATGTCTCCCGGCGAAGAAATCCGAGATATTGCCGGTCCACTCGGCAAACCGACGGAACTAATCGAGTCCGGCGTTGCGGTTTGTGTGGGGGGCGGTGTCGGGACTGCAGTTGTACATCCGATAGCCTGCGCATTAAAACAAAATGGCGTTAAAGTTATCAGTATCATCGGCGGACGTTCAAAAGAGTGGGTGATTTTCGAAGAAGAACTTTCCAGAATCGGCGATGTTATTGTCTGCACTGACGATGGCAGTTATGGCAGAAAAGGATTTGTAACAGAGGCTTTACGCGATGTTCTGAAAAACGGGGGCGTAGATATTGTCTATGCAGTTGGACCTGTCCCGATGATGAAAGCCGTCGCCGACCTCACACGTCCGCTAAATATCCGCACAATTGTGTCCTTAAATCCCGTCATGGTGGATGGTACCGGAATGTGTGGCGGATGCAGGGTTAGCGTTGGCGGTGAAACCAAATTCGCTTGCGTGGACGGTCCGGAGTTCGACGGACACCTTGTTGACTTTAAACTTCTGATGGACAGGCTAAATACCTACCGCCCTTACGAGCAGGAAGCACTTAAATATTTCGAAGAAGAATGCAAAATTGGTCTGAATAAACGGTAATACAGGGCTTTTTATGGAAGTAAACGGGATAAAAAAAATTTCAGCGAAAGAAAGACTCGCCATCGAACGCCAGAAAATGCCCGAACAAGACCCCGCTGATAGGGTGAAAAACTTCAGCGAAGTCAATCTCGGGTTCACTGAACATCTGGCAATGCTCGAGGCAAAGCGGTGTTTGCAATGCAAAGAGGCAAAGTGTATCCCCGGATGCCCAGTGATGGTGAATATCCCGCGGTTCATTAGTCTGATATCCGAAGGACGCTTCGCCGAGGCTGCGGAAAGCATGCTTGCCGACAACGCCCTTCCGGCAATCACAGGCAGGGTTTGCCCTCAGGAAACGCAGTGTGAAGTCCGTTGTATCCGGGGATTCAAAGGGGCGCCGGTCGCAATAGGTTATCTTGAGCGGTTTATTGCGGATTGGTATTACAAAAACGCAGATAAAACAAAAATACAGAAGGCGCCGCCAAGCGGTTTTAGCGTGGCTGTTATCGGCTCCGGACCCGCAGGTCTCACAGCCGCAGGCGAACTGGCAATGATGGGACACGATGTTACCATTTTCGAAGCCTTACATTACCCTGGCGGTGTGCTTGTTTACGGCATCCCGGAATTCAGACTGCCGAAAAAGATTGTCGAGGAAGAAATTAACCGCCTCAAACTGCTCGGCGTTAAAATCGAATGCAACGTAGTCATTGGCAGAACATATACACTTTCAGAATTGCGGGAAATGTTCGATGCCGTATTTATTGGCATTGGCGCTGGTCTGCCGCTCTTCCTCAATATTCCAGGAGAAAATCTCAAAGGTGTGTATTCAGCCAACGAATATCTGACACGCGTAAACCTCATGCGCGCGTACGAATTTCCGAAATCCCCAACACCGGTTTTAAAGGCTAAACGGGTTGCGGTTATCGGCGGCGGTAATGTTGCTATGGATGCAGCAAGAACTGCAAAACGCATGGGAGCCGAAGAATCAATAATCATTTACCGCCGGACAAGGGCAGAAATGCCCGCCCGCGCCGAAGAAATCCATCATGCCGAGGAAGAAGGTATAAAATTCGAATTTCTTGCCGCTCCGCTCGAAATCCTCGGGGACGAAAATAACTGGGTTAGAGGAATCCGCTGTCAAAGAATGCAGTTAGGCGAACCAGACGCATCAGGAAGAAGAAGTCCAGTGCCAATCCCCGGTTCTGAGTTTATTTTCGAATGCGACGAGGTAATCGTTGCCATCGGCACACGCGCAAATCCGCTATTAACTTCAACCTGCCCCGAACTCAAAGTTAATAAAAAGGGTTACATCGAAGTGGACGAAAACGGCGCAACAAATCTGCCCGGCGTCTATGCCGGAGGCGATATTATCCGCGGCGCTGCAACAGTTATCCTCGCAATGGGCGATGGCAAGAAAAGCGCGCGCGCTATTGATAAATACCTGCGCGAATTAAAATTGAAAAAAACAGAATAACACCACTCCGACAATTAATTTTTGATTTGCCTGTGTAATCATGGTATTAAGGGGAATTTGTTGTTTTCGCCATAATATTTTTCGAAAATCCGATTGCGTATTTTTGCCTAAATCGGTTATTCAGTAACAGCGTCTAAATAGTTATGAAAATAAGGACACAATTTTTAAGGATATTGCTAACGCTTTTGATACCAGCAATTGCAATTCTTGAACTCTGCGCTGCAAATAATGTAACAAAGTATCTTAACCGTCCCCAGGCGTGGTATTCATCTCCTGAAGCAAAACAGATTGCGGCAAATATCATAAGTTATCAGTCTCCGTTGGGAGGCTTTCCTAAAAACACTGATACAACCTCGAAACCATATAAGGGCAAGCCCGAAGACATTAAACCAACCTTCGATAACGGAGCCACCGTTGATGAACTCCGCTTCCTCGCAAAATACTATAACGCTACAAAAGATGAGACGGCTAAAACCGCTTTTCTAAAAGGGTTCGATTACATATTAAAGGCGCAGTATCCAAATGGCGGTTTTCCGCAGAGTTATCCACCGGGGAACGGTTATCACAGACACATAACATTCAACGATGCTGCCATGACACGGGTTCTTGAATTTCTCCGTGAAACCTACCGTTCAGATACATACAGTTTCCTTGATGCAGAACGCCGCCACAAGGCGGAAGCTGCGTTCAATAAAGGTATCGAATGTATTCTCAACTGTCAGATTAAGGTGAACGGCAAACTTACGGCATGGTGTGCCCAGCATGACGAAAAAACGTTTGAACCCCGTCCCGCCCGATCCTATGAACTCGCGTCCCTAAGCGGATATGAATCTGTGGTAATCGTTCGGCTTCTTATGAGCATTGAAAAACCAACGCCGCAGATTATTGAATCTGTCAGACACGCTGTTGCGTGGCTTAACAGCGCAAAAATCGAGGGCATCAGGGTCATCGAAAAAAGAGATCCGTCCCTGCCTGGCGGCAAAGACAGAATTGTAGTTAAAGATCCGAACGCCCCACCTCTTTGGGCAAGGTTTTATGAAATCGAAACAAATAAACCAATATTCTGCGACCGCGATGGTGTAAAAAAATACAGCCTTTCCGAGATTGGTCACGAACGCAGAAACGGATATGCATGGTACGGAAACTGGGCGGAAAAATTGCTTAATGTCGAATATCCAGCATGGGAAAATAAAATAAAAAACCTTCAAAAATCCGCCAATTAAACAAGAGGTTCAACATTTAATTACCACGAAAGTCAGAAAAATCCGATATTTCTATTTTTGGCTGGATTTAGCGGATGCCGATCCTGTTGTTTTTGTCCTGTTGGAGTAAATATTTATCGTAGAAGCCACCCAATGGTTTTCGTTTTCCTTTCTTGCATAGCCGCCAATATATTTCCCGGCTTCAATTTGACTAAGTTTGCCTTCTACTCCGTCAATCCTAATCTTCGTTTCACGTGTTACAAAAAATTTCCGCTCCGATTTCCCCTCCAACAACACAAAGGATTGTCCGATATCAACAAACTTTACAATTCCGTTAAATGGTATCCCGCGCGAACCGGATTTAGTCTGGCTTATCTTTTCTCCCTGCGCTGCTGTTGCAGCAACGGAAAGATTGCAGTTTCCTGATACAAGAATCGCTAATAAACAGATTAAAACCAGATTTATTAATGAAAAATAACTAAAGCGAGTCAAAAAGTGATGATATATATCGGTTTTTCCGAACCGAAAAATCATATAATCATTGGTTTATTTTTTGCCGTCAATAGGAACCCTACAAAGGTTATGACGGGTCGTAATGTAGAGGTAGTTGCCCGCTCGGTCAAATGCGCACGAGGTTGCAGGGAAATCTGTTTTTATTATTCCGAGAAACCTGGTTGTTGGCGAAAAGATCAGCACCCCAGAGTCTGATGGGATAAACAGGTTCCCGTTCCTATTAACAACTAATCCGTACGGCTGAATCTTTTCCACAAAATTTGTCAGGGCAAGGAACACCTCGGGCTTTTCAAGAGTTCCGTCCTTTTTCACTGAACACCTCAACACAGTCGGGTTCGCAATCTCGCAATTCAGCACATATAAACCTTTTTCATCCGGAGTAAACGCAAGCGCCATAGGACATGAAACCTTCGAAGATAAAAGGTCAACAAAACCGTTCCTTGTGACCCGATAGATGCCGTTAAAAACCATCTCTTTCTGCGGCGGTTTAACACTAAAATCAAACACCTCGTAAGGAGGGTCTGCGAAATAAATATCGCCATTTGATTTTATCGCCACACCGGCTGGTCCGTTGAACCGCATCCAGTTAAAATAATCAGCCATTGAAATAAGATGCCCGTCAGAAAGCCGCCTTAAAATCCGTCTGTCTCCATGGTGCGCTATTATCAGGTTGCCTGCTGGGTCAAGCGCAAGCGACGAAACACCCCAAAGACCGCTCAAATTTGTGGCATAAACCTTCAGAGGCTGAAAAATACCGAGTCCTTTCTGCTCGTTCCAGCGGTAAATCAGATTTGTCGAAATATCGCCGACGAGTATGTTCCCCATAAAATCAACGCACGCTGTGGCGTATGTAAACCCTTCGGCAACCTTCTCAACAACCGCGTTTGTGGAGAACAATTTATCCAGCAAAAAAGATTTCCGTTCAATTTTCCCAGCGACAGGATAAAGAGCCGTTGTTTTCTTTTTCGGTTTTTCCGCAGAATATCCGGTAACCGACGCAAATAAAATCGCCGGGATTAAAAGGATTGACGCAACTTTTCTCATCGCTTTGATTTTATTCGTTAAATTCATATAACATCCTCAACACAATACTGCGACCAATCAGCATTTAAAAACAAATGCCATTAAAATCCGTTTGTAGAACAGAGTTTAATAAAGAACGGGCAGATAGACAACATTTTATGAGCAAAATGTCGGCTGTTTTAAAGAGTCAGATTATTTCAGCTCATAATCAGACGGTTTAACGCCCTTCTTATAACCGTTGAAGCCGAAATTAGAGGGGTTATATTCGCCCACAAAATCAACATTAGCCTTTGGCGGTATTTTATCTTCAAGACCTACAGCCCAGTATGCGCCGTTTACAATCAGACGTCGCAGACCCTCGCTCAAGAGGTCATTTGCCGCCCCCATTGTGATAGTCAGTATCTTATTTGTAGTGCCCCACTCATTTTTATAATACCTTATCCATACAATCGGCATCATAGGATTGTTTTTTGCCCCTTCAACTGGCGGGTCTGTAGGCTTCATCCCGGCAACCACCTGCCCGCGAACAAGTATCTGAGCATCAGGCGGCGGATTTACTGTGTAAACATCCGTTGGTCCAAAGATGTCTTCCACGCCTCTCAGAATAGGGTGGTTTTTTGCCGAAGGCTCGATTATGCCGCGTGTTGCTTCCTTTCCATGCGCGCCATGGTGTGCCACCCAAGTCTCGCCAAGAACCTGTTTGCCAAACCCGCCAGTCCACTCCTTGCTCTGCCAATGGAACCGCGCATATTTGCTCTTTGACCCCGGACTGTACGAAAACGCATGAGTGCTCGTACGCAACGCAATAATCGGTTTCCCCGCTTTTAGATAATTCACAAAGTGCTCCATCTGCTCATCTGGAAGTTCGCGGAAACGCAGAGACATTATGCACAAATCCGCGTTGTCAAGCGCCTCCATGCCGGGTATGTTTGTCCGGACGTTCGGATTAATCGTTCCTGTTTCCGGGTCAATTGCAAAAAGCACAGTGCATTTGAAACCGTGGCGGACTGCAAGAATCTTCGCAAGCATCGGTAGTGCCTCTTCCGAGCGATACTCCTCATCGCCACTCAAAAATACAATATGTTTCCCCTTGCCCGGACCTTCCTTTCCTTCATAAACAACCCAGTCCTTGCCGGAAACAAAGCCGCAACTCAGAACACACGCCAGCAGTAATATAGATGTTGTCTTCATAATTTTAGGATTTTAAAGCAGTTTATTCCGTTTTCAATATTTTCCGTCAAATAACACCGATTTTTAGACGGAAGAAAGGCTGGGTTTATTCTTTACGGGATTGCCGGCGTTGCATCTTAAACAGGCAAAACCAACTCAAAGCAGGTTCCATTCGCAGAAGTCCATTTAACACTCAATCCAGCGCCGAGATGATTCGCTAGTTGTTTGGAAATTGCAAGTCCAATTCCACTGCCGCCGGGTTTTGTTGAGGTTCGTGGTAAAAATGGATTCTCCATCATCTGCTGTGGTAGACCGCTGCCTTCGTCAATTACCTGAAACCGCAGATTTTTATCATGGCACTCAACCTTCAAAACCACTTTTTTCCCAGATGGTGTCGCTTCGATCGCATTTTCAATAAGGTTTGTAAGAATTATTGAAATCAGGTTCGCCGTTCGCCCCGGAAGGTTTATTCCTGTACATTGATTTTCTACATTTAAAATAACACCCCTCTGCTTTGCGACTGTTCCCATCTTATTTAGTACCATCTCTGCGAGTTCTTCCGTGGTGAGTTCAATGTTTGTTGCTCCGGTTTCCTCTTTTATTAGATTAGATACCTCGCTTATCATCATTTTCATCTTCTGGATTGACTTCAAAGCCTGTTCCCAATCTGCATCTGTGGTATCTCCGTTTGTCGCCTTGCCATTGGCAAGCATTTGAAGTCCTGCCAGCGGATTTTTTAAGCCATGAATTAAATTCGCCGTAATAGCGCCAAGCGCAGATGCTCGTGCCGAAAGCGCAAGCTCGCGGTTTGCCTTTTGCAATTCAACCGTCCGCTCATATAATTTCCGGAAAGCAAATCCCAATCCCGCTGTTATCAGAACCGAACCAATGCCAAAGATTATTGCCGATTGCGCGTTCAGATTATCTTCCAGCGCTTTGAATTCCCTTTGAACGCTCGCGCCTTCAATTAAGAACTGCGCAATCCCAAGTAATTTCGTGTCATCTTTTTTATGCAAAGGAATATTTATCTCGAGCACAGAGAGAACGTCTTTTTCATAATTATCCGGGGCAAAATAAAACAAGTCTCCCATCTTAACTTCATTGTGAAATTTGGCTCGTGGAATCAACGCCTGCATGTAAGAAAGTTCGGTACTGTCAAGATTGGTCTCCTTAACGCTGACTGGCACACCGTTCACAAAACCGCCGTCCTTATCAAACAACCTCACTGCAATGACGCCTTTCAAATTTGAAATTTTCAGTATCAGGTTCAATTGTCCGGATGGCAAATCAAAGTCGGATAATTCTGTTGATATCGATTCGTCCCGCATGAGACAAATTGCTGAATAAAGCACCACAGCGTCGCGGTTTATAATCTGTTCCTTTATGAGATTTGCCGAACGGACGCGCGCTAAATAGATTGCTACCCCAAATACCACAATGGCAAAGATAATGCCGGCAACTGCGGATATTTTTAACCTCGCTGCCGGTGTCATTGTAGTTTCATTTGCGTCCATCGCTCCAATAAATATAACCCCGATACCCGCTAAAATTCCATTATCATCCCGCCTGTAATTGTATTAACCTCATACGCCTCGGCGGTTAGCGTCGAGTTTAACCGTTCATGTTCAAAATCCGTAAAAAGCCTGAGTTTTTTCGCTATCGCGCGTTCGATCCTCAGATTCCACAATACGCTTGTTATCCGCCGCGTTGTTTGACTCTGATATGCAACCGGCTGAAAGTCATAATCATATTGCGAAACCCGCAATTCAATATGCGCATACCAGTTTTCATCCTTATAACTAATCTGTTCGCTCAGAGAAAATTTATTATAATTGTAATAACCGCCGCCGTTATCCTCATTTCTTATAAATCCCAACTTTGCCGTATTTTTCCATAAACAACGTGCGTCCAGATAATGCCTCCAAGAAAGCATCGCTTTGTACTGGTCATACTCAAGTCCCCTGCCGGCAATTCTCAGCCCGTCTCTGTCTGCAGCAAGCATGTTATCATATACTCTCTTTGAAAATCCCATTGAAATTGATATCTCAGAATTATATCTCTGTTTTCGGTTCATTTTATAATTAAGACCCAAAGTCAGGTTTGGCGTTGTCTCCCAGTAATCATCCAGCGGCGCATCGTAATCCTGACGCATTACAGTTATCGAAAGTTCAGCAAAAGGAATAGTTGCACGGTTTGTTGCCCCAGAAAAATCATAACGCAAAGAAGGTTTTGTAATATAACTATGCCCGATAACATGGATTGAACTTACATTTACCGGATCGCCTGATAAGTCAATCACCCTGTCCTGATAGACATATTGCGCGCTAAAACCAGGCGTTAGACCTGACGAAAATTTTTGCTTAATCTCTGCTAACCCATAGAGGGTTTGTTCCTGACTAACATCAATTTCATGGAGATAATGAAGGTCATCCCCCATCAGATAAAAAACCACCTGCGGTCCTGAGGTTGAAACACGGTAGACATTAACTTCCAGAATATTTTGTATGTAGGACGAAGGCTGAACATTGTAATGGCTCAAAGTCGTGTTGTCGCGGTAACCTGCGCCGGTCGTAAAAATAACATCCTGTCCCCATGGCGAGACCTTAAAATAGTCCTTCCACTCTTTCCCAAGTAGATCAAATAGATTTGTTGCAGTGCTCTGTGATATATTAGTCCGGATATTATCGCAAAGTCCGCAAATAGTAGTAAATACCCAGACCGCTAATACACCCTTTGCTAACTTGCCCATATATAATTAAAAAGTCAGGCGGTTTATCACCGCCTGACCTGTTTTACCCCACTGTTATACTTCACGTCCAGTCTATGTTTACGACGATAGGGAGGAGGTTAGTTGATATTATTGCTGGGTATCATCGCCACGACGTGGACGCTCATGCTTCTGTTCGCGGACCCGTTGAAGAACTTCATCACGTGTCGGCAACTGGTCGCGAAGCTGTTTCAACGCCTCACGGATTTGTTGACGCATTTCTTTAACCTGTTCCATCCATGCATCGCGCTGAGCTTTCAGTTGCTCCCGAATCTGGGCGCGTTCCTGATCTGTTGTCGCGTTCTTTAACTGCTCAAGCAGTTGTTTCTGCGCATCCACAAAGTCCTTGCGCGCCTGTTCGAACTGCTTTATGAGGTCCTGAAGCTCCTGTGGCAATTGTGAAATGTCCGGCAATCTTGGAACGCCCGGAACATCTGTTCTTGCCGGAGGAGGCATTATCCTTCCATGACGCTCACGAACCGGAGGTGCCGGTGGTTCAGTAGGAGGTGCCGGTGGTGTTCCACCATTGTCCGGTGGTTGAACTTCAGGAGGTGGAGTCGGTGGTGTTCCACCCTGATCATCCCCAGAGTCCTGTGCAAAAACTGTATATCCGGCTAACGCCAGACCCAGAAGTGCCAATAATGTTAACTTTTTCATACGCTACCTGTTATTTACGTTGTTTTTTGTTTTGTTTCCCATTCGCGTCAACCGTCTGACGCGAATTTCACTTTTCTATAATGCAACTATCATGCCAATGCCATTAAAAACTACAAGTTATTTATAATCAATATGTTATGATTTTAACAATATTATCCGTATGCCTAAAATGGGGAATATTCCCCAACAAGTTTGAGTAATTTTCACTAATACACTTCAGAACAGGTTTCTGCGCCTAAAAAACTGTGCTTAACGGGGTTAAAATAATTCGGTAAGCGATTTTTTCTACAAACATTTTGTTAATTCGAGGTGTCAAATTGATTGACGCTTTATTTAATTTTGAGATAATAAGGAATTTATAAAGGCGCAATGGAAAGATTCCCGAAGGGTAACGATGACAGAATCCGACACAGAGATAATAAATATATTGACCCGGAAGCTGGAGGGAAGTTCAGAGGAAACACAACAGCAAAAGCCGCCTGCTAAACAAATCCCCGAAATCCTTCCAATCCTCGGGCTAGAGGATATTGTAATTTTTCCGGGCATGGTCGCTCCGCTTGTTGTAGAGTCCCTTCAAAGTGTTCAGTTGATTGACGATGTTGTCGGCGGCGACCGCTGGATAGGGTTAGTTCTGCAAAAAAATCCGGAGTCGAAAAACCCCGGTCCGGAAGACCTTTACAAAGTCGGTTGTGTTGGGAAAATCCTGAAAATGCTTAAATATCAGGAAGATGTGGTGCGGATACTCGTAGAGGGTGTGCGTCGATTCCGCATTGTTTCGTTTGAGTCCACATCTCCGTATCTCCGCGCAAAGGTAGAAATACTCGAAGATAAAGTTGAAAATTCGCTTGAAGTAGAGGCAATGGCGCGCAAGGCGCTTGAACAGTTCCAGCAAATAATAAAAATGACGCCTGCGCTAGCCGAAGAGGTTAAAGTTGCTGCGCTGAATACAAGCCGTCCGGGTCGCCTTGCGGACATGATTGCATGGCATATCAACATCAGACTCGAAGAGCGGCAGTCCCTTCTCGAAACAATCGAAGTCAAACAGCGTCTTTCAAAACTTCTTCCAATCCTTGCGCGGGAAATAGAAGTCCTCAACATCGGGTCAAAGATCCAATCCGAGGTCGCAAACGCAATGAGTAAAAGCCAGCGCGACTATTACCTGCGCGAACAACTCCGAGCAATCCAGCGCGAACTTGGCGAGGAAGACCCGAACGCCGCAGAAATCAGACAACTCAAAGAAGCCCTTGAAAAGGCAGAACTTCCAGAAGAAGCCCGAAAAGTCGCAACCAAAGAACTGGAACGACTCCAGCAGTTAAACCCGTCAATTGCTGAATATTCAGTCACGAGGAATTATCTGGACTGGATTTTAAGCCTTCCATGGAATAAAACAACGCAGGACAATTACGACCTCGAAAAAGCCTCACAGATTCTCGATAAACAGCATTACGGACTAAGGAAAGTAAAAGACAGATTGCTCGAATTCCTTGCGGTTCTGAAATTAAAACAGGAGATAAAAGGGCCGATTCTCTGTCTCGTCGGTCCGCCCGGAACAGGTAAAACAACCCTCGGAAAAAGCGTGGCAGACGCTCTCGGACGCAAGTTCATACGGATTTCTCTCGGCGGATTGCGCGATGAAGCCGAAATCCGCGGTCATCGCAGAACCTATGTTGGGGCAATGCCGGGGAGGATTATCCAGAGCCTGCGCCGTGTTGAAAGCAAAAATCCGGTTATATTATTCGATGAACTCGATAAGATTGGCTCGGATTTTCGCGGTGACCCTGCGTCTGCGCTACTCGAAGTCCTCGACCCACAGCAGAACAACGCATTTATTGACCACTATCTGGACATTCCGTTCGATCTTTCCCGCGTTCTTTTCATAACTACGGCGAACTGGCTCGAGCCGGTTCACCCAGCCCTGCGCGACAGGCTCGAAATTATCCAGATACCAAGTTACACAACGCTGGAAAAATACCACATCGCGCGCCGTCACATAGTGCCGCTACTGCTGGATGAACACGGTCTCAAACCGCATCAGATAAAAATCCTTCCGTCAACAATTAAGACAATCATCACCGATTACACCCGCGAGGCAGGCGTCCGTCAACTTGAACGCGAACTTGCAGCCCTCATGAGGAAAGCCGCCCTCCAGATTTCCAGAAACGGTAAGAAAAAGATTATCTTTAAGCCCGAAGACCTTGTCGAACTCCTCGGTCAGCCGGAATATAAATCGGAAGAGGCGGAAAAAATCACAGAATGCGGCATTGCCCTTGGTCTTGCATGGACGCCGGTCGGTGGAGAAGTCCTTTTCGTAGAAGCCACAAAGATGCCCGGCTCCGGCAGACTCATTCTCACAGGCTCGCTCGGCGATGTCATGAAGGAAAGCGCGCAAACCGCTCTCAGTTATCTGCGCAGTCAGACAGACCGTCTTGGTCTGAATTTCTCCGATTACGAAAAAACGGACATCCACATTCACGTCCCCGCAGGCGCAACGCCAAAAGATGGTCCAAGCGCAGGCATAACAATTATTGCTGCGCTTGCGTCAATTCTCATTAATAAACCGGTTCGTCCGGATATTTCAATGACAGGCGAGATTAGCCTCCGCGGAAGGGTCTTAAAAGTCGGCGGAATTAAAGAAAAGGTTCTTGCTGCAGCCCGTTACGGAATTAAAGAAGTTATCCTGCCGGATGAAAACCGTCCCGACTGGCTCGAAACACCGGAAGAAGTCCGTAAAAAAATTAAACCGCATTTTGTCAGAAAAATTGATGAGATCTTTCCGATTGTGTTTGACGGATTTAAGAAAAAATGAGGCTTGTCCCTGCGCTCATTCATGAAATATTACGACGCCCATAATCATCTGAACGACAAACGGCTTGAACCATATCTCGATTTCATCTGCGAAGAAATTGTAAAAATCCCCGTCGCTGCAATGGTCGTTAATTCGGCACGCGAAAACCAGTTCGAAGCCATTGGCAACCTTTCCATAAAATACAAATGGATAATACCCGCATTCGGCGTTCATCCATGGTATGCGGACAAGGCGTCGCCGAATTATACCAAAAATCTTAAACACGCCATCGATAAATACGGCGGCTGCTTCGGAGAAATCGGCGTCGATACATATATAAAAAACCACAACATCGCCAGGCAGCGGGAAATTTTCACAGAACAATTAAAAATAGCGGCAGAACGCAACTTGCCGGCGAGTATACACTGCGTAAAAGCATGGGATTTGCTGCTCGAAATATTAAACTCTACCCCGCTTCCTGCTTCCGGGATACTTATCCACTCTTATGGCGGACTCGAGCCTTACATCGAACCACTTGTTAAACTCGGCGCTTATTTCTCCTTTGCCGGCTATTTCGCCCGCGAAAACAAGATTGAACAACGCGAAAGTTTCAAAAAAATCCCGCTTAACCGTATTTTAGTGGAAACCGATGCCCCAGACCAGCTTCCCCCCGAATCCCTTATTGTTCATCCTCTTTTAGAAAAAACCACAGGCAAACCAATTAACAGCCCCCTTAACTTACCTGCTGTTTATGATTACCTTGCTCATTTACTTAACATTGAGAAAACCCGCTTTGCCGCAATTGTGGAAGAAAATTTTATGAGACTCTTCGGAAGATTCTTAAAACCCTGAAAATAATCCAAACCTCTATTCTGTCTTTGACGGAGTTACAGTTGGCAGCCAGTTCTCGTTGTAATAACGAAACCGTTCTAATATCGAAATCACGTAATTTTTCGTAGATGAAAATGTTATCTGATTTATAAATTCTACGCTATTAGTGGCAGCTTCGCCTTTCATCCACTTTAATACATTTGCCCTACCAGCATTATAATCCGCCAGACCGTAGGGCAGCGGATTATCTGTCATCTGATACCTCGAAAGCGACTTTTTCAGATACCACGTGCCGCAATCAATATTATTCGAGGGACTAAAAAGGTCGGTAATTATGAATGTCCGCAACTTTTTTGCTGCCGCCCATTCATTCGCTGTCGCAGGCATAATCTGCATCAAACCAATCTCTCCCCTTTTTCCGATTGCATTGGGATTAAACTTGCTTTCCCGCCAGATTACCGCTTTTATCAATGCAGGGTTTATGTTGTGGTTCGCAGCCGCCGCAAGTATCTCACGGTCGAAACTGTCCTCCTTCCATTTCCTGTAATAATTATATAGAAAAATGCCTATCCAGAACGCCAGAACCAGCGCAATCACATATTTAATCTTTAAAATCTTTCTCATCAACCGGATACCTGCGACTTTGAGACAATTCTACACGGTTATCTTTTGATTCAAAGCGTTTTCTACAAAACCGGAAGTCTCTAAATCTGATGCGGTCGGGTCAATACGGATATGCGATAGATTCCTGGGATTGATTGATGGTTTTGCCTACGATAATTGAATTTTTTAAACAGGCGGCGCGCGGCACGGAAGGAGGCAAACTACGCCGCGCGCCACCATGTCCCCCACCCGGAAATGAGCGTCTCCCTCACCTTTTGTCCCTTGGCGTGATAAAAATCTTTTTCTGCGCGCTTAACACATTAATCCGTTTATCCCATTTCAATTTTTCAAATATCTGAAAGAATCTTAACATCCGGGGTAGGACAAAAGCTGTCATAGTCTAAAAATTTTTTAAAAAAATTTTTAGGCTGTAAAACCAAGCTGAAATCTTGTCAGGTTGCAAAAGCCTATAAAATTTTTTTCCAAAAATGCGCGCAATGGAAGATTTTGTTTGAAACATTATGTTAGTTTTGTGAAAAATTTAATTACACGGGATAGGGTAAAAAAACTTTGCGGTCTCAATTAATATGCCAATAAAGGTAATAACGGACATACGATGCGCCGAATATTCATTTAAAAAGCATCCGGAGCGTCCCCTCAGGATTCTTAAAACCATTGAGAGACTTAAAAATCAGAATGAAGTTGCTATTGAATGGGGTGAACCTGAAATTATAAACGATGACATGATTCTGCGGGTTCATTCCATCGACCTGATAAAACAGGTAAAAAATCCGAACAGCGATTTTGACCTCGATACACCGGCTTATCCTAACATTTACGAGCATGCGGTGCGTGCTGTCGGTGGCGCAATTGCATCCGCAAAGTGCATATTCAATAACCAGATTGGTTTCAGCCTCATGCGTCCGCCTGGTCATCACGCCACCAGATACCGCGCAATGGGATTCTGTTATTTCAACAACATTGCAATCGCCGTAAAAATGCTTATCGATGATTTTCATCTGAAGGTTGCAATCTACGATTTCGACCTACACCATGGCAACGGGACTGAAGAAATTTTCCTTAACCAGAAAAATGTGGCTTTTTATTCCGTTCATGAATTTCCTCATTATCCCGGAACCGGCGGATTCAATATTGGAAATAATTGTTTCAATTACACAATCCCTCCCCACGCCCCGCGTCAGGTGTATCTCGATAAATTATCTGTTTCGCTTAATGACCTCCAGAAATATGATCCTGACGTCATAGCCGTATCCGCAGGTTTCGACGGTTTTAAAAAAGACCCTCTCGGAACAGAAGCGCTGGAGGTTGAAGATTATTACTGGCTTGGACGTCAATTAAAAATGACAGGCAAGAAAATTTTTTGTGTCCTTGAAGGCGGTTACAGTAAAGAATTGCCGGAATTGATTCTGGCTTTTTTGAAAGGTTTGAGCGATGAAAACTAAAACAATAGGATTGTTTCTGGCGCTGGCAATCAGCACGGTATCTGTTGTCTATGCCGCAGGCGAAAAACCGAATCTTGTTGTGGTAATGGCAGACCAGTGGCGCGCTCAGGCGTTCGGTTTCGCCGGAGACCCAAACGCAAAAACGCCAAATCTTGACAAACTCGCAAGAGAAGGCATCGTCATGGCAAACGCAATATCGCCCATTCCGGTTTGCACCCCAGCGCGCGCAACATTCATGACAGGCAGGCGTCCGCTTAGCCATGGCTTATTCATGAACGATTTAATGTTGCCGCTAAACGAAGTTACAATTTCCGAAGTCCTTAAAAACGTCGGCTATGACACTGCTTACATTGGTAAATGGCATATAGACGGTCATGGCAGGTCTAATTTTATTCCCAAAGAGCGACGACGCGGTTTCGATTATTGGAAAGTCCTCGAATGCACTCATAACTATTCAAACTCGTTCTACTATGCTGACACCCCGAAAAAACTGAAATGGGAAGGCTACGACGCATTCGCTCAGACAAAAGATGCTATTGAATATCTGAAAAACCGCAAGGGAAACACGAAACCGTTTTTCCTTATGCTCTCTTTCGGCCCTCCGCACGAGCCTTACCACATGGTGCCAACAGAGATTAAACAAATGTTCGACCCCTCAAAGTTCGTATTAAGAAAAAATGTACCGCCAGACTGGGAAGAAAGGGCTCGCAATATGCTCCACGGATACTACGCCCACTGCTTTGCTCTTGATAAATGTGTCGGTGAACTCGTCAGCACTATTGACGAACTCGGGTTAAAAGATAACACCATAATTATCTTTTTATCCGACCACGGCGACATGCTTGGTTCACAGGGAGCGCAGTATAAACAACGTCCCTATGATGAATCTATTCGTGTCCCGCTGATTATCCGCTATCCGGCTCTCACGAACTCCAATGGGAAAACTCTGGATGCCCTCATAAGCATGGAAGACCTTATGCCGACAATCCTTGGATTGTGCGGTGTAAAGATACCACCCACAGTCGAGGGTCTTGATTACAGTGGCTACCTCCGCGGCGGGAAAAACCCCGGCGACAATGTTAAATTGATTTCATGCGTGGCGCCATTCGGACAATGGCTGCGGTCGCAAGGCGGTAGGGAATTTCGTGGCATACGGACGGAAAAATACACATACGTCCGCGACATTAACGGTCCATGGCTATTCTTTGACAATAAAAACGACCCGTTCCAGATGACAAACCTTGTTAACAACCCGCAATTCAAGGACATACAGAAAGAACTCGACGACCTGTTAAATAAAAAACTCAAAGAAACAAAGGATGAATTTAAACCGGCGCAGTATTATATTAAAAAGTGGGGTTATACTGTGGACACCACGGGCACGGTGCCATATAGTCCATGAGTGCGGGCAGTTTAACTATTAATGGCTGATACTCGTATATGTCCTGATTGCAAAACACCCCTCAAAGGCGACTCGCCGGACGGGTTATGTCCTGCCTGTCTCCTAAAACATGGTCTCGAAATAATTTCCGAAATAAAGGAAGAAACTCCTGCTGACTTAACCACTCAGGAACAACCTGTCCGGCAAAAAACCGACGACTCCGTCCAAACCTTTGGAGATTATGAACTTCTTGAGTTAATTGACAAAGGCGGTATGGGCATTGTCTACAAGGCGCGACAGATAAGCCTGAACCGCATTGTCGCGCTCAAAATGATCCGTTCAGGTCAACTTGCCACAACCGCAGAGATTCAGCGCTTTAAAACAGAAGCCACAGCAGCCGCCCGACTCGACCACCCGCGGATTGTCCCGATATATGAAATCGGCGAACACGATGGCGTTTATTTTTACAGCATGCGTCTGATTGAGGGGGAAAACCTCTCAGAGGCAATTAGAAAGAAAAAATTGACTCAACGAAAAGCCGCCGAATGCCTTGCAAAAATTGCACGCGCTGTCCATTACGCTCATCAGCACGGAATTCTCCATCGCGATTTAAAACCAACGAACGTCTTGCTGGATAAAGATGGTGAACCTCACCTGACCGACTTCGGGCTGGCAAAAATAATTGAACAGAAAGATAACGAACTCACCCAAAGTCAGGCGATAATCGGCAGTGCCGCTTATATGTCCCCCGAACAGGCAACGGGAAAGACTGCGGATATCTCCGTAGCATCAGACGTTTACAGTCTTGGCGCTATTCTCTATGAAATGCTTGTGGGAAGACCACCGTTTACAGGCGAAAACTTCGTGGACGTTATCCGTCAGGTAATCGAAAAAGAACCGGAACGTCCCTCTGCCTTAAATCCATCGGTTGACCCTGAACTCGAAACAATCTGCCTTAAATGTCTGGAAAAAGAGTCCTCACGACGGTATCCGTCGGCGCTCGACGTGGCGCTTGAACTTGAAAGATGGCTCGCCGGCGAACCCATCCTCGCCCGACCGGCAACCCGCTTTGAAAAACTTGTAAAATGGGCAAAACGAAAACCTGCAATTGCCACGCTCTCTGCGTTGCTGATTATTGTTGCTGCCACAGGACTTGCAGGCGTTATCTGGCAATGGCGTGAGGCTGTGTCTGCCCGAAAACTTGCAGAACAGAAGGCAAAAGACGCAGCCATTCAGGCTGTCCGCGCCGAACTCTCATCCCGCGAGGCGCTGAGAAACCTTTACGTATCCGACATAAACCTTGCCCAACGCGCACTGCTCGAAAATAACCGCGGAAGGGCTTATGAGTTGCTCAGAAAACACCTCCCCGTCGGCGGTCATGGGGACATCCGCGGCTTTGAATGGCGTTATCTGTGGAAATTAACCCGTGGACAAGAGTGGCTTTCTCTGCCACACCAAGACTTTGTTGAAACAGTGGCGTTTTCTCCGGACGGTAAAAAACTGGTTACAACAGAACGCACCCCGTTCGTTTACGTCTGGGACATCGAAAAACAAAAAATAATCGCAAAACTCGGCGAACTGGACAGTCCTGTTGCCCGTGGGACATTGTTTTTTAATCAGGACGGCTCGCTGCTTATATTCCAGACAGCCATAAGTATCTATCTTTTTAATACAACAAACTGGACTCAGGTTGCTCAGCTGCAACGGGCAAATCTGCCACTCTTTTTTTTGCCGGATAAACAGACTGTTGCGGCAAAGTCGTTTGTCATCGGAACACTGTTTTTCGAAACAATCACATGGGAACCACGCGATTTTCCCGAGGATAATTTTTACGACATACATACATTCCGCGCAGTTTCGCCCGACGGCAGAATCTACCTGATATCCAGAGAAGACGACCAGGCATACCACCTCCAGTTATGGGATATTTCGGGAAAACCGCTCTTTAATCCGATTATCTGCCATCTTGAAAATCCGACATGCATGGCAGTTTCCCCAAATGGCAAATACATCGCCGTTGCGGAGTGGAAAGGCATTGTAAGACTCTGGGACGCAACAACCGGCTCGGAGATTTCCTCATGGACAGCTCATGAAAGCACAGTTTACACGCTCAACTTCTCGTTCGATTCAAAAAAACTTGCCACAGGCGGATTCGATCAGGCGATCAAACTTTGGGAAATCCCGACATGCTATCACCTTGCCACGCTCTACGGACATCACAACGAAGTCTGGTGTGTTGCATTTTCCCGGGATTCAAAATGGATTGCCTCCGGAAGTAAAGACATGACAGCAAAAATATGGTCTGCGACGACCACCTCTACCGACAACTCACTTACAAACGCAATGGTGCCGCTCGGGTTTTCGCCGTCCGGAAACAGACTCCTCGCCCTCGGCTTCGATAAAACCCTTCAGCTATGGGATGTTCCCGAAAGAAAGATTCTTACCAATCCATGTCCGCAGTATAAAGACAACGACAGAACCGGATTCTCCGTTTCCAAAGACCTCAACACCCTCGTTGTGGGCAGACGCAATGGCACAGTGGATATCTTCTCGCTTAAAACAGGTAAACTCGAAAAATCTTTCGAAGCCCATTCAGATCCTGTCGTCTGGCTATGTATCTCTGACGACAACCGCTACCTTGCCACAGCAACAGCGGATGAAATTAAATTGTGGGACTTATCCAGCGGCACACTTCTGATGAAAAAAGGCGACAGCGAATCGCAATCACTGGGCGATAAATTTTCAGGTCCGCTTGCTATATCACCTGATGGCAGAATCCTTGCCGGAACAGGCTCCGGCTACACAGTTGAACTCTGGGAAATCCCGGCTGGCACAAAGATTGCCACCTGCCGCGGTCATAAATGGACAATTTGGGACGTAAAGTTTTTCCCAGATTTGCGTTACCTTATTACAGCCGGAACAGACGGCACGGCGCGGGTCTGGGATATTTATTCCGGCGACCAGATTGCTGTACTTTCCGGACACAAAGAGGTCATTACTTCCGTATCAATCACGCCTGATGGTAAAACTATCGCCACCGGTAGCACAGACGACACCGTTAAATTCTGGAGCGCCGAAACCTTTCAGGAACTCATGACCTTGAATGATTTCAATGACGACGTTGGCGCAGTCATGTTTTCGCCCGATGGAAATGCAATTGCCGTTGGCTGCTTTACCGGCAGCGGTTCACGTAAAAACGTCCAGATATGGACTGCCCCATCGCTGGAAGAAATCGACGCAATCGAATTTAAAAAATAACGTTTTTAACACGCATTCTATCAATTATTTAGCACTCTGACTTTGCTAATCCGAAAAACGCGCGATCTATGTAAAATTACTTTTGCAAATGCCACTCCTTAGAAACATTCCATTCTAATTTCCCTTAACATCAAAACACTGAATAACGTTGAAGACCGTGAGGATGAAGGTAAGTGCAGACTAAATATTCTTGAAATAAAACAAAAACCGGCAAGCATTTGCTGCCTACCGGTAATGTCTGCTATTGAAACCGTCCCGGGTCTTACCCTGTTCGGTTTGTAGTCAGAATTTGGTTATTTTGCAATTTAACACATGTATTACTTCATCAGGACGCCTGCATAAACGGCGTTCTTACCAAGCATTTCCTCAATACGGAGGAGTTGATTATACTTGGCGTTTCTGTCTGTTCTGCTCAGCGAACCTGTCTTGATTTGGCCAGCGTTTGTTGCAACGGCGATGTCCGCAATTGTTGCGTCTTCTGTTTCGCCGGAACGATGGCTGATGACGGTTGTGTATTTGTTTTCTTTTGCAAGTTTAATGCAATCCAATGTCTCGGTCAGCGAACCAATCTGGTTCACTTTAACGAGAATTGAGTTTGCCACGCCCATGTCAATTCCCTTCTGGAGGAATTTGACGTTGGTAACGAAAATGTCGTCGCCTACGAGTTGCAGTTTACCGCCAAGTTTTTCAGTAAGAATCTTCCAGCTTTCCCAGTCATTTTCAGCGCAACCGTCCTCAAGGGAAATAATTGGATACTTATTGCAAAGTTCAATGTAATAATCAATAAGTTCAGTGCCCTTTACTTTCTTGCCAGTGCTTTTCTTGAATGTGTATGTGCCGTCGCCGTTGTAAAATTCCGAAGCAGCAACGTCAAGGGCAATATAAATCTGTTTGCCAGCCTTGTAACCCGCATCTTTGATTGCCTGCAAGATTGACTCGATTGCGTCTTCCACGCTGTTGAGGTTTGGCGCAAAGCCGCCTTCATCGCCAACCGCTGTGCTCAGACCGCGTTTCTTAAGAACTGCTTTCAGGGCATGGAATGTTTCGACAATGGCGCGTAGGGCTTCGCTGAATTTATCGAATCCCTTCGGCATAATCATGAATTCCTGAAAATCAATCGGTGCATCGGAGTGAGCGCCACCGTTGATAACGTTTGCCATCGGAACAGGCAGTACCTTTGCATTTGTTCCGCCAATGTACTTATAAAGAGGAAGTCCAAGGTATGCCGCAGCCGCTTTTGCTGTTGCCAAAGAAACACCCAAAATTGCATTTGCGCCAAGATTCGATTTTGTGCTTGTGCCATCGAGGTCAAGCATTATTTGGTCAACGGTAAGCTGGTCGAGGGCATCTACTCCTTGCAGTGCCGGTAAAATCTTCTTGTGGACGTTATCCACAGCCTTTTTGACACCCTTGCCGAAGAAACGCTTCTTGTCTCCGTCGCGCAGTTCAAGCGCTTCGTTTTCGCCTGTGCTGGCTCCGCTCGGCACTGCCGCACGTCCAACCACACCGCATTCAAGGATGACATCGACTTCGACTGTCGGGTTTCCGCGAGAATCAAGGATTTCGCGCGCAATTATGTTTTCAATTCTGCTCATAGTTCCTTTCCAGATGTTTTTTATTATTTTACCTTTACAAAAACAAATTACATTTAATCCTATCTTATTGAATTATTCCGTCAAGGACAGGTTTTAATTCCTTGCTGGTTATTGCTTAAATGCGCATCAATAGAATAATCGCAACCGAATACAACATTTAAGCCACTTTCATCTGCATCATCGCGCGCTTGCGTTTGGTTTCATCGAGGATTTTCTTACGCAAACGCAAACTCTTCGGCGTGGCTTCCACATATTCATCCGGTCCGATGTATTCAAGGGCTCGTTCAAGGGACATCTTTAACGGCGGTTCAAGCTGAATCCCTACGCCCTCGCCCTTCGACCGCATATTGGTCAAGTGTTTTGATTTGGTCGGGTTTACGGGGATATCGTTTTCACGCGAGTTTTCGCCGATTATCATCCCCTGATAAACTTTTTCGCCCGGTCCGATGAAAAGCCTACCACGCTCCTGTAACTGGTCTAATGCGTAAGCAGTGGCAACACCATCCTCTATACTCACAAGCGAGCCGTTTTTTCTTGCCGGGATTTCGCCTCGATACAGTCCGTATTCGTGGAACAGGTGGCTCATCACACCAAGACCGCGGGTCTGGTTCACAAGATCTGTCTCAAAACCGATAAGTCCGCGTGTTGGCACAAGGGCTTCTATGCTGACCTGATCGCCATGATGGTTCATATATGTAATCTCCGCCTTGCGCGTGGATAGGTTTTCAAGGACAGGTCCCATAAAATCTTTCGGGATTTCAAGGAACACCTTCTCAATTGGCTCGAGCAGATTTCCGTTCTCATCCCGTTTATAAATAACTTCCGGACGTGAAACGAGGACTTCATAGCCTTCGCGCCGCATCTGTTCAACCAAAATAGCAATCTGCATTTCGCCACGCGCGCTAACAAGGAACACATTTGGCTGGTCTGTATCAGAGACTTGAAGCGAAACGTTTGTTCTGGTCTCCTTAATTAAACGCTCTTTAATATGCCTTGCTGTAACAAACTGTCCCTCAGTGCCGGCAAGCGGACCATCATTTACAGCAAACTGCATCTGGATTGTCGGCGGGTCAATTGGCACAAACGGCAAAGGTTCAGCTGTTTCGCTTGTTGTCAGAGTTTCCCCTATAAACACATTTTCCATACCAGCAATGCCAATAATATCCCCTGCGCCGGCTTCCTCGATTTCAATCCTTTTAAGCCCCTCAAAATGAAATATTGCGGTTACCTTGCCGGCTTCGCGTGTTCCGTTGCCGTGTATGCAGTAAATAGTGTCGCCCACGTGAACTTTTCCGCTGTAAATCTTTCCAAAGGCAATTCTTCCCAGATAATCCGAATAATCAAGGTTCGCCACAAGTAGTTTAAAGTCGCCCTCTGCCTGTGCCCGGGGCGGAGGGATGTGACGGATAATTGACTCAAAGAGTGGTTCCATGGAGTTGCTCGGTTCGTCGAGGCGTGTTTTCGCGTAGCCTTCTTTTGCACTGGCGAAAATGATAGGAAAGTCGAGCTGCTCATCGGTCGCATGTAGTTGCAGGAAAAGTTCAAATACTTGGTCTAAAACCTCGTTTGGTTTTGCTTTCTCGCGATCAATCTTGTTAATAACAACGATAGGTTTTGCTCCTGCTTCAAGCGCCTTTCGGAGCACAAAACGGGTCTGCGCCTGTGGTCCTTCGGCGGCGTCCACAACAAGCAAAACACCATCAATCATGTTCATTATGCGTTCAACCTCGCCACCAAAATCGGCGTGTCCCGGAGTGTCAACAATGTTGATGTGGTAATCCTTGTATTTAAAAGAGGCATTTTTTGCTTTGATGGTAATACCTTTTTCCCTCTCAAGGTCAAGCATGTCCATTATCCGCTCTTCGGCAACGATCGCCTGATTTGAGCGAAAAATGCCCGACTGCTTGAGCAGGCAATCAACAAGCGTTGTCTTGCCGTGGTCAACGTGAGCAATAATCGCAATATTCCTGATATGTTGCATATTCGATAACACAAAACAGAGCAGTTAAGATTGACCCTAATTAAAAAATAGTCAAGAAACTATTGAATTCTGTTGTTCAGTTTAACGTCGAATTATAAAATTAAATCCAAGTATCAAATACTATAACACATTTTTAATTTTATGAAAGCAACCTGCACAATTACCCGCCGGTCGTTCATCAAACAGGTAATAGCCACCGGAACCGCAGCCATGATTGTCCCGCGCCATGTCATCGGCGGCGAAGGTTACGTTCCCCCCAGCGAAACGCTTGGCGGGGCGTTGATCGGTTGCGGCGGACGCGGACCCGGCACATTCGGCGAAATGCAAAAAGGACTGAATGTCGTCCAACTGGCAAGATGCGATGTCCGTTGGAAAGGCAAAGCCGATAACAAAACCACCTATACGGATTTCCGGTATGTGCTGGATAGGAAAGATATTGATGTTGTGGCAATAGCAACTCCGCCACACTGGCATGCCCTCATTTCAATTGCCGCTATGGAAGCCGGCAAAGACGTCCTTTGCGAAAAACCAATGACCCGTTTCATAGCCGAAGGCAGGGCTGTTGCAGAAGCCGAAAAACGATACGGACGCATCTTTCAGATCGGCACCTTCGGCAGATTTGGCGAGGCTAAAGACCCAAAAAAGGTGCTGACCCGCAAGATAATGAAAAGCGGACTCTTGAAAAAATGCGAGGTCGTAATCGTCCGCCGTGGAGGATTCAAAGTTAAGGAATGGAGTGGTCTTGTGAATGCAAAGCCTCAACCTGTTCCTCCGAACCTTGACTGGGATATGTATGTGGGTCCTTCGCCGATGAAACCGTATCATCCCCACCGCGTCGGCGGCACACACCGCGGTTACTGGGATTACGAAGGAGGCGGCCTTGCCGATATGGCTCAACATTATCTTGACCCCATAACATGGACTTATGGTCTCGACGACACTGCCCCTGTTGAGGTCGAAGCCCATGCTCCACCAGCACACCCGGAGGTTTGCGGCATGTGGGGCTGGGTAGAATTAAAATACGCTAACGGTCTGACGCTTGTCCTTGACAGCGCCGAATGGGGCGATCCATGGGAGAAAAAGAAACCGCGTGGCGTAAGCCTTGAAGACCTTGACCCCGAAGACCGCGAGAAATTAAAACAGATGCCCGACCCCGAACCTTTGTTAACATTTGCCGAAGCAGTAAAACAACGCAAACCCGCAGGCGGTAACGCCGAGGCTGCTCATCGCACAATCACAATCGTCCACCTTGCGAACATCGCCATACGGGTCGGCAGAAAAATTAAATTCGACCCGGTAAAAGAGGTTATCATCGGCGATGAAGAGGCTAACCGCCTCGCATACCAGCCAATGCGTCCGCCTTGGCACCTGTAATCCGCAGCAAAATCCTTAACCCGAACAAAATACGAAAGGAAACAATTTATGGCAGAGAAAATCAATGTTGCTGAACTGGTAGAGAAAATGCCACCGACCGACAAAGAGTTGGAGGCAATCGAGCAGGCAAAAAAACAGCCCGAAGGCGAAAAAAAACCGATCCCACAGAACCCGGAAAGCAAATTCACAGGTCCGGAACCAGAGGTTGCCGCAGAGATCTGTGAAACACTCCTTAAAGGCGCGCCGAACAGCATCAGGGAACTTATCAGTATGGTCAAAGACCCCGGCTCACCCGAATTCAAAAACTATAAAGCCGAATATCTGACGCATATCCTCGCCGTTTACACCGGAAAAGACGGCAAGCAAGAACAGCGGAAGATGGTTGCACGCATTTTTGCCTCGTATCTTGGCGATGGGAAAACCCCCGAATATGTTCAGGGATTCCTTGCTCGCCAACTCCAGCGCATTGGCGATAAAGAAGTCGTCCCTGCCCTCGGCAAATTGCTGACAAATGAAAATTTATGTGACTATGCAGCGGCGGCTCTTATATCAATTAATGAAGGCGCCGTACAGCAGTTCAAAGCGGCGTTCCCCGACTGTAAGGGCAGATGCCGTCTTGTGGCAATCCAAAGTCTCGCTGCACTTGGCGATGCGGATTCGTCGAAAATCTTCCGCGACGCATTAAAGGACGCAGACATAAATATCAGACTTGCTGGCGCATGGGGGATTGTGAAAACCGTTGACGAGCAGGCAATTCCAGACCTAATAAAAGCTGCCGATGCAGAATCACACTTTGAACGCTCAAAAATGGCTTCGGCGTGTATCCAGCTTGCCGAAGCACTTGCGGCAAAAGGGAAAAAACAGGAAGCGGCAAAAATCTTTACATACCTGCGCGATAGCAGGAAAGACCCAAAAGAAAAGTATATCCGCGACCTTGCGTCAAAATGGCTTGCAACAACCGTCCTTTAATTTTAAAAAAACAAATCAAAACTTCACTATGAAAAAAGCGCATAAATGTGCAGTGGTCTGTGTATTTATAGGACTGTTAACAATTTGCGGCGGATGGCTGACGCTTGCCGCAGACGCCTCCGCCAGTATTGACCGGATAACGGAAGAAGATTGGGGAAAACTTCCCGATGGTCGTGTGGTTAAACGTTTCACATTGAAAAACAAAAATGGCGCAGTCGTAAAAATTGCCAACCTCGGCGTCACAATTACCGAAATCCATGTTCCTGATAAAAACGGAAACTTTACAAATGTAGTCGTCGGGTTTGACCAGTTTGAACGGTTTGTTAACGGTCCGACCCTCGGCGCTGTTATCGGAAGGTTCGCAAACCGCATTAGTGGCGCGCGGTTCAAAATTGACGACATCGAATACAAAGTTACACCGAATTCAGGAACAAACCATATCCACGGCGGAAGACGCGGCTTCGACAAAGTGCTCTGGGAAATCCGCGGAAAAACCTCGGATCAAACCTCCGCAGGCGTTATTTTCGAATACCTTTCAAAAGATGGCGAAGAAGGTTATCCCGGAAACCTCAAGACCACAGTTGCTGTTATTTTGACCGACGACAACGAGGTAAAACTCATTTACGAAGCCGAAACTGATAAACCCACTGTCGTTAACCTCACAAATCACAGTTATTTTAACCTTGCAGGCTATGGCGACATCCTAAACCACGAACTTATGATTGCCGCGGATTTTTACACCCCATCTGATAGCCAGTTAATCCCCACAGGAGAAATCCTATTCGTCAAAGGAACCGCACTCGATTTCACCACGCCGCATAAGGTTGGAGAACGCATCGGACAATTTATTCCGCGTCCCGGCGGCTACGACCATAACTTTGTGCTGCGATGCGAAGGCAAGCCCCCATACTTTGCAGCAAGACTCTTTGAGCCTAACAGCGGCAGGATTATGGAAGTCTACACAACACAACCCGGATTACAAATTTACACTGCGAACCATTTCAATGGAAAGATTGTTGGCACAGGTGGCGTTGCCTTTCCGCGACATGGCGCTATATGCTTCGAAACCCAGCATTTCCCCGACTCCCCAAATAAATCGCACTTCCCATCCACAATCCTCCGCCCCGGCGAAAAATTCCGTCAGATAACAGTGTTTAAGTTTGATGTTAAAAAGATTTAATAATTAGACGCTTCCAATTTGAGATTTGCTTAAATCATTATCTTTTCATTTAAACTTATTAATACCTTTAAATTATGCGTAATAAGTAAATAATTTACGATAAATTAAAATCCCCGTGAATTAATTTGTCTCATTACTAAATCTTGCCCCTTCTTTTAAGTGTATCTTCGGTACTGATAGGTTCAACATGTTTCCTTTCGCTATCGTAAACAGTTATAACATTCATATCTTTAAAGTATTCTTTGATTCTATCGACCTCCAACTTAGATAATGGTTTTGAATTACATGGCCTCAAAGGAGTGTTAATTTGAATTTCATCAGGATTAATATCCTTTGCTATTTCATATATTTCTTTTGCATTTTCCTTATTCTCGTTTATAAACATAATTTGTAAGGCTAACTTACCTTTATACTTAGATTTGAACTGCTTTATACCATCAAGAATCTTATTAAAATTTATCTGTTTTATCGGTCTGTTTATTACCTCTAACGACTTTTGAGAATAACTATCTAACTTTGCGAGTACAAAATCTGCCAACATTAAGTCTTCTTTAACATCGTCTAAGTACATTAAGGATGAGTTAGTGATAACTGCGGTTTTCTCCTTACGGATTCTTTTTACCGCAGTTATCATCTCGCCTAAATTCTTAGCCAAAGTAGGCTCACCTCTGCCAGAGAATGTTATATAATCAATGTTTATTTCAGGCAGGGAAATTATTTCATTTATAATTTCCTCTGTAGAAACAAATATTTTTCTCTTATCGGCAAATATTTGTGTTCTACCGAGCTGACAATAAACACAATCGAATGTGCAAATTTTATTTCTGTTAGATATAGGGTCTATTCCTAAAGAACTGCCTAATCTCCAGGAAGGCACCGGACCATAAATATATTTCAGATCTTTTTTCCGCATATTACTACAAATCCTCCTTCACCAAACCCGTTTTTGGATTGTTCTATTTCCTTAATGTCTTCTAATGGTCGAAAAATTGTCTGATATGTAACTATATCTTTGAAATTACATTTTTTTAACAACTCTATAATTTCCTTTGTTGAAAAGAAGTTTGCCATTTTATAAAAAATATGCCCTTTCCCCTTTTTTTCCTGATATAACTTACCTAAATGACTATCTTTATCAATAATCCCGATAATTAATTTCCCATTATCTTTAAGCACCCTTCTTGATTCTAATACTACCTTTTCTGGATTTTCAACAAAGCATATAGTAATTGCTACCAAAACGAAATCGAATTCATTGTCATAAAACGGCAAATCTTCGCCTTTTCCGACAAATGTTTTTATTCCGCGTTTTTTCGCAATCTGAAGCATTTTTTCTGAAGGGTCAATTCCGACAGAAATTCCCAATGGTCCTGCAAATCTTCCTGTGCCTACTCCTATTTCAAGTCCTTTGCCTCTCTCAGGGACTACCTTCTTTAATACCTCTAATTCAGAGAGATAGGCAAATTTGTTCCTTTCATACCAGTTATCGTATTCTTCTGAATATTTATCAAATACATTCATTAATATGTTTTGATTCAAATTATATCTTCATGGTTAATTTAGTTCGGCATATATAGTTTCCCAGATATTTTTAATCTGACGCGCAACTATTCCATCAGTATATTCTACAACAATTTTTTTATTTACTATTGCTTCGGGTATTTTAGAGTCATAATTAATTCTTCCTGCCAGAGGAATTCTGTTTTTTTGGCAATACTTTTCTATCTCCTCGGTCATTTCTAAATTCAGGTCATATTTGTTAATAACAACAAAGGTTTTTATTTTAAAATGTTTCGCCAATTCTGCTACTCTTGCCATATCATGCATTCCGGAAAGAGTAGGCTCGGTTACTATTAAAACAATATCTGTGTTGGTAATTGAAGAAATAACAGGACAACCTATCCCGGGTGGACCATCAATAATAATTAAATCGCGGTTTTCTTTTTCAGCAACCGATTTTGTATTTTGTCTGACCACAGATACAAGTTTTCCTGAATTTTCCTCAGCAATGGCTAATTTAGCATGAACAAACGGACCATATTTTGTTTTTGAGATAAACCATTCCCCGGAAACCTTATCTTCCATTTTAATTGCTTTTTCGGGGCAGATATGAGCACAAACTCCGCAACCCTCACACGATAGAGGGTCTATAGTAAAACCTTTAATTACGATTGCATCGAATCTGCATACAGCAAAACAGGCTCCGCAACGTTTACATTTTTCTTTATCTATTATAGCAACCTTACCACCTTTAAATTCATATCGTTCGATAATTGTTGGATTGAGCAAAATATGTAGATTTGCCGCATCCACATCGCAATCAGCGAATGCCGCATTTTTACTCAAAGCAGCAAACGACGCAGTTAGCATCGTCTTCCCCGTTCCACCTTTTCCACTAACTATCACAATTTCTTTCATTGAACGTCCGAAACTATAATTTATACCTCACCTAATACATTTTGTACGGCTATTACAATTGGATATCCTGTTTTCATGTTAGGACTTCTTTTCAATGTGATTTTTTATTTTATTTAAAATTTCCCGATAGTGCGTTTTAAATTCAGGAAAAGCATCAACAATAGGAATTCCCTTAGAATAACTAACAGCAAAATCTCTGTTAAAAGGAATTTTCATTAGGATTGGTATATTCTCTGCCTGACAATAATCTTCTACTTTGCCATCCCCGATATCGGAGCGATTAATTATTACACCAAAAGGAATTTTCAATTTTCGCATAACTTCAACTGCCAGTGTCAAGTCATTCAATCCAAATGGCGTAGGTTCCGTAACAAGAATACAATAGTCACTTCCTTTAACTGATTCGACGACCGGACAGGATGTGCCGGGCGGAGCATCCACGAATACGGTTTTTGTCGTATTAATATATTTTTTAACCTGACGTATAAGTGGCGCAGGTGTATCTTGACCCACATTAACTTTACCATTAACAAAATCAATTGCCCCGGAGCTGCCAAATTGTATTATTCCTACCTCTTTACTTGTTTCCTCAAGCGCATTTTGCGGACAAAGTAAAATACATCCTCCGCATCCATGGCAAATTTCAGGAAAAATTAAAACTTTATTCTTTATTACAGCAATTGCATTATATGCGCATATTTCTTGGCATCTTCCGCAATAATTGCATTTTCCTTCATCAACTTTGGGAACAGGAGTACTAAAAGACAGGGTTCGGCTTATTTTTGGCTTTAAAAAAATATGCGCATTCGGCTCTTCAACATCGCAGTCAAGAAATTGAACATTTTCATTTACAGAGAGCGCCAGATTTACTGCTACTGTTGTTTTACCAGTACCTCCTTTCCCGCTAGCAACTGAGATTATCATATTATGAATGCTGCGCTATCAAGATTTCCTGGAATTTACTGCTCGCCTCAGTGGTTATAAAACCTTTTTCCTGTAAATACCTCTTTATATCAGTTAAAGTAATTTTGCTGACCTCGTGCCTTCTTCCCTCGCTGGTAAGAACTTTATCTACAATATCAAAACCATCTTTTGTAAAATCACTTAAAATAATCTTACCCCCCGAAGTAACAACTCTAATAACCTCATCCATTACTCTGAAAGGATTGGTAAGGTGATGAACTACATTGACCAAAAATATAATATCAAAACTTTTATCTCCAAAGCTCAGATTTTCGGCATTTTCTATCCTGAAATTTACATATTTTTCCAATCCAAAATATTTTAGATTTAAACGGGCAAACTCCTGATCTTCTTTTGAAATATCAATACTCGTAAATTTAAAACCTTGTTTTGCAAGTTCCACTGCCAAATAACCTTTACCTGTTCCGATTTCTAAAATATTCCCGTATAAAGGCTTCGCCTTATCTAAGATGTATTTTCTTTCCTTTTCGATATCATAACCAAATTTTTTATAAAGGTTCGCTCTTTCAATGAACCTTTTGCCATTCTCTATTACTTCCCTTTCCACAGCCACAACTCACTCCTTGTTTTTCAGGTATTCCTCGACCGCCTCTTTTACAGTCTTTGTTTCAGAAAAACCAGTAACGATTTTTATCCCTGCCGCTTTAAGTGCTGCTTCGGCATTTGGGCCAACTGAGCCTGTCAGCACAACTTCTGCGCCGTTATTTGCGATCAATTTTGCGGCTTCAACACCTGCTCCGCCCTTAGATCCTAATGCCGGATTAGAAATCGGCACCCATTTCATCGTCTCGCTATCAATAATTATAAAACAAGCGCACCTGCCAAATTGTTCAGATACTTTTGCGCTCAAAGAACCACCTGTTGCTGATACTGCAATTTTCATTTCAGAACCTCCTGAATTATTAATTTTTTAAAGTGATTGCTCCATTGGGGCAATTTTCCACACAAATACCACAGCCACTACACTTATCAAGATTCACATTGGCTATTTCATCCACTGTAATTGCGCCCTGAGGACAAACATTAGCGCAAATCCCGCATCCGTTACATTTTTCCTTATCTACTACTGCAACAACAGACGGTTTCTCAACGGGAATTTTTTCTCCTTTACTGCCCAATTCATCAATCCGTTTACGAATCATCTCCATCTGCTGTTTAAGCAATTCTAATTGCTTCTCTAACTCCTGTTTTTCCGGTATCGGATTTTCCGAAGGTTGTGGCGGATGCAGCGGCTCTGTCTCAGATGGAGTCTGGCTTATAAACATTTCACTTTTGCCTATTCCCATTCCCTGACCCATTCCACAGCCTCTGCCTCTACCTAAACCTCGTCCCATTCCGCCACCACCACCCCTTCCCATACCTCGTCCTCTTAAAGGTCCGTTACCTAATGGTCCTGTTCCATCTCCTCGTGGCATAATAATTTCTCCTTTCAATAAAAATTAATTATCTTAATCCAAATTTAGTTTCGACGTTTGGGGTTTGCGCCGGTTTTACCTCACCCTTTTTGTATCTTTCAATCGCCTCTCTGACTGTTCCCGATAACTCTGTTATGACCTCAATGCCTGTTGCGCTGAGAACCTGAAATGCGTTTGGACCAACATTACCGGTAATAACTGCCTGAACATCTTTATTTGCTACTAATTGACTTGATTTAATACCAACACCACCAGCCCCGTCGGTGTTCGGATTTCTGACTGCTTCAAACTCAAAGGTATCCGGATCAACAAAAATAAAATATTCACACCTTCCGAACCTTGGGTCTAATTGGGCATCAAGATTATCGCCTCTTGCAGTTAAACATATCTTCATCTCTACACCTCTTTATTTTTAGAATGCTCACAGGCAGATTTGTCTCCACTATGCAACTTTCCCTCTCCGTGATTACAAAAACTATCAGTCCCCCTCAAACTACCATCTATGAATTTTTTTATCACTTCATCTACCGGTCCGCTTATACCAACAAGAGTTTTAATACCAAATTGATTAAAAAAATCTTTGGCGCGAGTTCCCATTCCACCACAAATTATACATTCTACCCCCTGTTTATGTAAAAACTGAGGGATCAAGCCAGGCTGATGACCAGGATTCTCAACTACCTTTTTCTCTATCACTTTCCCTTCTTTTATATCCACTATTGTATAAAACTGACATCTGCCAAAATGTTCCGACACAAAATTATTATCAGTTGCTATCGCTATACGCATAAATTCTCCACTTTTATTTTTTAAAAGTGGCGAGGGGTAATAATACCCCTCCACCACCATCTTTTATTGTTGCGGTTTTTCCTTTTCCAACGTGTTGATGCGATTTTGCACATCCTCAAGTTGCTTTTTAAGAATCTCTGCCTGCTCCTTGAGGATGGCTAACTCTTCCTTCGGAGTTGGTTCATGGCCGTAGGACCTAAACCATGCACCAAAGGCAGGGTAACCTGCTCCCGCTCTCATCCAACCCGGAAGCCCGGTTGCATAATACCAATGCCTCCAGCCATGGCCTCCGCCACGACCGAACCAACCACGACCCGGAATCGGATTCATATAACCAGGCATCCGGTAGCCGGCGCAATAGCCAGCACCGCGGCCTGTCATTGGACCTAACCCTAATGGACCTGTTCTATCACCGTATGGCATATCTATCGCCTCCTTTCATTTTGTTCATGTTGACTGTTTTTTTGACGGCATTTATCACAAATCCCATTAAATTGAATCGTATGTCCTGTTATCTCAAAATTATGTTTCTTCGAAATTTTCTCTTCAGTCCGCTTGAGAAATTCAATCTCTTCATCAACAAAATCCGTATAATCTATTATCCGTCCGCACTCTGTACAAACCAGGTGATGATGATGTCGTTTTTTATCAGGTCCTTCGGTTAACTCATAACGCGCTCTGCCATCCCCAAAATCAAATTTGTAAACCAGTCCAAGCTGAACCAACAACTCGAGCGTCCGATAAACAGTAGTTAACCCGATATTCGGATATTCTTCATGAACCCTAAAAAATATATCCTCAGCGCTGAGATGATCGTTTGTTTTGCTCAAAACTTCCAATATTTCCTGACGGGCAACTGTGATTCTGTAACCGCAGCCTCTAAACCTTCCATGCCACCAATGTCCGCAATGACCAAAACCTTCACCCATAATTTTATTATTGGAAATGATTTTCATTTCCATTTAAAATAGTAATCCGATATTTTCTAATGTCAAGGACTAAAATTCTTTTTTATAAATCTGATCCGTTAATTTTTGAGAACAGAAAGTTTCTATAATTCTTCTTTAAAATATTAATAATTTTTTCGTTGCTGTTGCCTCCATAAAAGAGATGGGATTTGCATTTGCAATCAGAACTTCCGAAACCCCTTATATAATGGAAACCGTTTTTAATAAAAAATCGCGCCGTTTTACATTCAATCCCTTCGGGGCTTATCCATATTTCTTTTATTCCAGCATCTCCGTCCAGAAAATAATCAATATGCCAGAATTTCTTTTTATCAGTAGAAAGATGCCTCTTTATCCGTGCTATTAAGTTTTTCTTTCCCGAACCGATATATGCATATATACCTGCTGGAAAATGCAATTCCCCTAACCTCCCTATTTTAACGTTCCGTTCTTTATAATTTTCGATGACGAGTATATATGTTTTTCCAGTCAATTTCAGGGGCTTTTCAATATTCATTTTATTTCCATTATAAAAACAGTTTCACGCCATAAAAATCTTCTTTATTTTACCAATTTTTATCTGATTCGTTAATTAAGATATTAAACAAAATTTTTTTCATTTGTTTTTCTTCAATATTTACTCGCCCCATTATTTAAAAACTCCTGATAATCCTACCAATCCTCTTTATCCTTTTAAAAATTTTATTTCTCTGTCTTCTCTGTGCCCTTTGTGGTTAAAAAAATAAAACCACAGAGAACACAGAGTCCACAGAGGGAAATAAACAGAAATTTATTAATTAACAGGATAAACAGGACAGGCAAAAATTAGTTAATAGTAGTGCTACTAAATTTATGATTTAGAATAAAACATTGCAGATCCGTTTTTACTTGCTGTCCGGTGTTAACACACGGATTTTAATGTTCCTGAACCAGCATTCGTCAAAGTGGTCGGTGAGCATGATGTGTCCCTTTATTTTTTCACCAAAACCTTTTGCATTTTTGAATTTGCTATTTGCAATGGCTGCTTTTAGTTCCGGACTTCCACACTCATATTCAAGCACTTTTTCCCCATTAAGCCAGTGTTCAACGTGGTTACCTTTAACAACGATTTTCGAGAAATTCCACTCCGGCGCGAGTTTAATCGGAGCATGCTCTTTTGGCGGTAGGACATCGTAAAATGAGGCTGTCATCTGTTTACGGTTTTTAAGGGTCGAATCGTCAATCATCTGGTATTCATGTCCAGGAGCACCGGGTCGCTGTTCTGTTACAAAATACTTCACACCATTGTTTGCGCGAGGCGGGATTTTCCACTCCCATTGCAACTCAAAATCTTCGAACTGTTCTTTTGTGATAATATCGCCGCCACGTTCCTTTGCCACCTTTACAAGGCAACCATCCTGTATCTTCCATCCGGTCTGCGGAAATGCATCCTTACGATATCCACGCCAGTTATCGGTAGATTTGCCGTCAAACAGCAACCGCCACCCCTGCTGTTTCTCCTGCTCCGTCAGAACATTTATACCTTCTGACGCAATTGCGCTTAAAGCCACACTAAAAATTAAAACTTCAATAAACCCAAATCTTGTCATACTGCCCTTTTAATCAATTTACTTATTTTTGTCCAATTAAATCTAAAATGCCTTTCTGCAAAACATAAATATTTGCCTCATTTTGCGGATTTATCTCAACTAATGTGGATAGCGGTAACCAATTGAAACATCTCTGCATCTATTGCAGGATAAATTTCTATCTGTCTTTATAACCATTTCACCCGCATATACGATTCAAACACGCTTTAATTTTAGATTTTCATTGAATTATTTTATGATATTTTAAACTACATATCATGAACGGCGTTGTCGAAAAGTATGCGCGTTATCTGCCAACAGTTGTTGGAATAATAGCGGCTTTTGTATTTGGACTATGGGTGGGAACAAGTAAAAGACCCGCTCTCAAAATGCGCGAACCAGGGCAGGATCGTCCGCCCGGAGCCGAAATCGCCGCTGCAACCGCTAATCCATTTCAGTCTATCCAACTTGTAAAAGGAAATGGTATCCCTTCAAAATATCCCGGCGAGTGGATTATGTTCCGCGGTGGGGGACGCGATAACATTGTGAAGCCTGATAAAAAACTCGCCACTACATGGCAACAGGGCATGCCTAAAAAACTGTGGGAAATCGAGGTCGGTGAAGGCTATGCCGGACCGGCAGTAAAAAACGGCATGATCTATCTCATGGACTACGACAGGGAAAATAAGAAAGACGCACTGCGTTGTCTATCCCTTGACGATGGCAAAGAGATATGGCGTCTGACCTATCCTGTTACCATTAAACGAAATCATGGCATAACCCGCACTGTCCCTGCGGTAACAGATAAATACGTAATTGCGATGGGACCAAAATGCCATGTCGTATGCGCAGACGCCCAAACCGGTGAGTTTAAATGGGGAATTGACCTCGTCAAGGAATACGGAACAACTGTTCCTCAATGGTATGCCGGACAGTGCCCCCTTGTTGAAACAAACAGACTCATCCTTGCACCCGGTGGCAAAGACGCACTTCTCATGGCAGTGGATTGCGACAGCGGAAAGGTGATCTGGAAAACACCGAATCCAAACGACTGGAAAATGACACATTCCTCCGTTGTCCCGATCGTTTTTAATGGCAAACGCATGTATGTGTACTGTTCAAGCGGTGGTGTTGTCGGCGTATCTGCCAGTGATGGCTCAATCCTGTGGGAATTTCCGGAATGGAAAATAACCATAGCAAATATTCCATCTCCACTGCCAATCGGCGAAGACAAAATATTTCTCACCGGCGGCTACGGCGCAGGCAGCGCCATGATTCAATTGAAAGAGGAAAACGGGAAAATCACAGTCCATAAATTGTATAAACTTACAC
>Ga0315298_1001095_pt1 | contig 50934 bp, 45 predicted proteins | sample WHS_1_MG_FD_203077 | JGI IMG/M metagenome (GOLD analysis project Ga0315298, IMG submission 203077) | Extremophilic microbial mat communities from Washburn Hot Springs, YNP, Wyoming, USA - WHS_1_MG | ecosystem: Environmental > Aquatic > Thermal springs > Hot (42-90C) | place: USA: Wyoming...
CAAGCCTCTTCCTCACACTCCTCCTAGCATCCAGGAGTTTCTGAAGCATGCTTGCGTACACTCCTCTATAGTCCTTCCTAAACCTGTGCTTAGACTCGGGTGAGACGAAGCAATCCCTGCATTCCTCACCCTCAGGAACATAAGTGTCAGGTGAAATATTATATTTCAGCATCAGGTTGGGATACATGGATGAGAAATCTATAACGCTAACATTCTCGTAAACTCCTTCCTGAGGTTGTAAAACTAGGCCCCCCACGTAAGGAACATACGGTTTCTCAATCCTTTGAGGGATTAATTCCCCTAGAGAATAGGCTTCTCTGATCAAGTATGCCTCAGCCCTGTGGCCCGGGGAGGCTGTGAAAACATGATCCATCGGCAGGCCGGTTATCTGGGAAAGCTGAATCGCGAAATCGCCAAGCATCATCCAAATCCTGTATACCAGCTTCGCATATTCCTCTGATTGTTTGAAAAGCCTCTCCGCATCTGAAGAATTAAGATACTCGGGGTATTTATGCTCAGGAATTCTGTATTCGACGCTTAAACCGAGCGACTGAGCATACTCGTCCAACGTATACTCCGTCAACTGCGGGTTTTCACGTGCATTGTGGAAAAGATCCATGTTAATCCTCCCTGTTACCGAGACATGTCCGAAAACGCTTGTGTGAGGCTTAGCATAGTTTCGTCCAACATCTAGTGGAACATCAACCCTCTTGCACCTCTCTGCCAAATAACTCCAGTCCTCAGTTATACCGTACCCTACTATAATATCTGGATCTAAAGTTTTAACATGATTAAGAAAATCCTCTATAAGATGCTTGTCTGTTTTCACGTCGTACTTAAACTGTCTCAACATCTTCCCATCATAGGTAGATATTGCAACAATAGGATCATGCTCTGGCTTAGGAGACCCTTTTTCACCCACTTTAAGAAAATGCACAGCCATCACGCGGAGCTCAGGAACCTTCTCATCCTCCAATGGTTTAACTGTTTTAACCCTGAAGGTTTCAACATTGGGTAGTGATGGGAGGGACTCGTTGCCTTCAACCTCTGCTTCAAGCCAGGAGGACGGCGTGATGTTCTTCTCAAGAAGATACCTTGTCGAGAGCCTGATGTCTCCTTCGTAAGCTTTTTCGAAAAGTTTAAGCTTCTCCAGCTTTCCAACAGCCCTCTCAACATTTTCAGACCTGTCCACGTATACTTTAACCACCTGGACAGGCTTCCCGAGAACCCTTTTGGAGCAGGCCTCCATCCTGGTGACACCGTAGCGCCTACCCTCGGGAATGGTCTCCTTAACTGCCTCTTCCGGGTCAACATTGTTCGAAGGCTTTAGGAAGAAAAAGTTTTCAACCTTGTCATCAACAAGTAAAACTCTTCTTCCAGCGTCTGAAACACCCCAGAGGAAAACAGCATCTCTGCCAGAAAAGAGATCCACGTTTAAATCTAGAAGCCAGAGCTTCAGCCTCAACTCTGAATACTATGTTAACTGGAGGATTTTAAGCTTTCTAGGGTCCTTCAAAACGAACATCGTTATAATCTTTTGGCTTTTCCTGAGGAGTTTAAAAAGCTACTTGCTGACAATTCTGACCTTCAGCAATCTATGGATGTCTTCTGACTTGTTAATGATATTTTCATCAAATGTTGCAAAAATTTCCGCACGGATTTCAGCGCAGATTACCGGGTGAAACAAATCCAGGGTTCTAAGCCTAAGCTCTCCAGCCAGCTTCAGAGCTTTAATTATTATGTCGCTAAAATCTACGTCTACAACTTTAGCCCCAGATTGTTCGATTGAATAAAGAGCTAAAGCCATAGGGCTATCTAAACCAGCTCTGGAGAAAACCGAGGCTAATTCCGCCAGCGTAAGCCTACTTACAGCCCTATTGCCTTCAAGCTTGCTGAGAAGGCTTTTTGCATCTCCGTGCTTTGAATCCAACTCGTCAACATAAGAGATAATGACGTTCGTATCTAAGTAAATCATCTGGCCCTGTCTTCCTCGAGCAGCTCATTGAGACGACCATGCCTAATCTTAAAGCGCGCGCTACCATGTATACCATACTCGGCTATAAAAACATTTTGCTCGGTTAAAAAATGTAGTTATGTAAATAGTCTTACGCTTGCTGGTTGTAAAGGAAAAATTAAGGTGGTGGAGGAAGCCTTTGCTTTCTCCTTAGGATGATCGTTAGGACAAGCAGAGTAATCACCACCACTATCGCCAAGCATAATATGGGCATTGTGTAATTCGGCTTGAACACTGCGATAACAGTTTTATCATTATTCATCATTATGGTTGAGGATGGGCTGGTTGAAGAAGAGTCCCCTGACCATCCGGCAAACTCATAATAGCCACCTAGGAGCCCTAGGAAGCCCTCCATCTCAACCTGCGTCGGCGCAACGGTGAACGTAGCTGTCTCGTTAACCATGTACCAGCCTGAGCCCTTAGTATCTCCGTATGGCGACTCAACCTTCAGCTGAACGTAGGGACCTATGGTGAAGACGCCAGAGACGTTCTCGCCACTATGGAAGCCGTCTGAAACAATCACTTTAATCATGTAGTTTTCAGAAGCATTGTAGAAACGAGGGTCAGGCTTGACAGAGCTCTTGATTATATCGAAATAAGGACTAACGGGCTGCCAGCTTTCTCCACCGTCTGGACTTATTAAAACAGTATAGTACAACTTGTCCCCGTCAGCATCACTGCCCTCCCAAGATATCGTGAAGTTACTCTTCAGGCTTGAAACTATTTCCCCAGGCTTAGGGGTGAGGACTTTCACCTGAGGCTTGTTGGCTGAGGCAATTATCTTATCCAGAATCCTGTTCTCAGAATCCCTGAGCTCCACGGCACGGATATTCTCGCTGAAAGGCACATAGAGCCTAAAGACATGTATTCCTCCTAGGGATATGGGGTTTATCCCAAACCTCGAAAGCTCGATGTCTTTCGAGTCCAGCAATACTATCGAATAGTTTCCCGGTACGCCTGGAGATGCAACCCAAGTAGCGTTACGCATTTTGATAGGTTTTAATCGTCCAGTTTCTAATCCTCCAGTTTCATTTGGATAAATAATCCCGCTTATGCGCATTGCCATTGGGTCCGTGCTCCTACGCGTGACAAAAAAGTCTATCAGGGCTCTGTATCCATCAGGTGTTATCCACTCATAGTTTCCTCCTCCCCAATAGTTTTCTCGCTCAATAGGCATACCTTTGTTAACCCAATATCCTTCTTGAGCAGATACTATTCCGAACCCATTTGTTAATGCGTGGTAAGCCTTTTTTGCAAAGTCTATCGTAACTTTCGAGCTATATTCCTCGCGCGGGAGGAGGCACTCATAGCATGTTCCCCAGTATCTTGGACATATAAAAGCAATGAATCCTGGAGAGAACGCATCTCCAGGATCATCCACGTTATAACGGCTCCCATGTAGCATGGGGGCATAACACCCGGGTATCAAAAGGTCTACTAATAAGTCGCATTCACAACCATCAGCTACATTCCATAAAATTTCCGTCAGGAAACAACGCACGCAATCAGGTTTATACGCGGTAGCGCTGAGCCGGCAATAAGAGGGGTCCCATAAGTCACTTTCGCGGCAGGGCCAAAAGATGTCATCTACACCGATAAGAATCTGGTAATGTATACCGTTTTCTGATGTTGGAAAAATTGCTTGAAGATACTCGATCATCTCACGTGCAGTAGGTATGAGGTACCTTGCATAAAGTTCCGAATACGACCTTATACCATGGCTCGCACCATACTCGCGCACATAGGTGTCGAAATCAACACTCTCTGTCACAGCGAAAGGGTACCCGCAAGCCGCAAACATTATTCTTAGGGGCTTAGTGGTGGTTGTCCGCACAACCGTTGCAACCCATTGAAAAGCACTTGTCCCTATCATGGTTTCTACCCTGACAATATAACTCACTGTACCCCCTTCTCTCGGATAGCCCCGGGGATATGCGGAAACATAGCGCGGTCTTGGCGTTGATTTCGGGAAGCTGGCTGTTAAATATCTACCTGAAAAATCTCTACCTACCACTGGGTCGCCTGTAAGCCAACCAGTACCTACAATAGAATGTACCTCGGGGAGATATAAGGTAGCGTGGGCGCGACTGCTGCCGTCAAAGGTTAGGTACACGAATTTGTCTTTAACAAAAGAGAACGTGCCATCAGTACCGTCATACAGTTCCAAATCCCATTCGAGTACTGGCAGGGCGAGAGACACGTTAACATACATGCCTCTGGTCTTGGGCGTTCTGCTGCATCTGGCTTCCACATCGATTTTGAAGATGGTAGACTTGCCTTCTACAAGCGGTATAGAGTCATCAATTAAAACTTGAACCGGGATCGCCGAAACCGTTATATCCGGGCTTATCCCCTTAAAGCTAACCGTAACAATCCTAACATCCCTTCCTGCAGGTCCTGCAGGTGTTGGATCCTCACAATCTGTAGTGATTCTAAGCATGAAATCGCGCTCCTCGCTGAGATAAGGATATCCCATATCAATCACAACAACGATTCTGCACACGAGATCCTTGCTGCTGTTAACAACACCCGTGCAAAAGCGCGACTCCGGAGATAGAGTTACCCCGGGAATATCTATAGAGGTGCCTCCTTCTGCTGTTACGAAGCAGGGAGCTACGCTAAAAGTCCTGCTCCCCACTCCCGATGTGCATCTAACCGTGACTTCGAACAGGCTCTTTTCAATCCCGCGTGCACGTCCCAAGACGATATCGTCTAAATACACCACTGCTCTTGACTCTTCCCCCTCATCAGTTAAACGTCTAACCGTGACGCTATATGTCCACGGAACCTCTTTTATTCTTAAAGTGTATGTTTTCGAGGCTGTAAGCCCCTTGTTGTCCCTTACCCTGACTTCAACTGAGTATTCCCCGTGGCTTCCGATCAACGGCTTCCCATATATGCTTATCCTGTCTGTTCTTCCCACGGGGCAGCAGCCTATGACCTGCCAAGTTAGGTTGGTGCGTTCAGTCGACAAGCCCGTGACACCCCAGCTGTATGGCGGAGTACCGCCCGTAACCTGTATTGTTGCACCGTAGGAGGAGTTTTCAGTCGCCTCTGGGAGGGAGTCTGGAGATATGGCGAGTCCTTCCACGTTAATCGTGTAGTCTTTATAAATATATATTGGTTGAGGCTGACCGAGAACTGTTATCCTAGCCTTCACGGTGAACTGGTAGGTGCCTATGCTGGAGGGTGTTCCTGAAATGACCGCGTTATAAGCGTCCTGCTTGCTCAGCGTTAAGCCCGGCGGTAGGCTTCCTGAAGAAATTTCCCAATTGTCTACTGTTCTTTTCGGTTCAGTATAGAGCTGAATACTGTAGAACTGTCCTATGACGGCATTCGGAAGCGTATCGGGCCTGATAGTTAACTGTGCCAGAACAGTAGTGAGATTGAGGCTTAGAGCAATCAGAAGAATAAACAGGATAGCGACACTATACTTTTCACTCAATTTCTAACATATTTTTAGTTATCCAGTATATAAATTTCTCTCCTCTACTTGCCAGTTTTCAGGAAGCCTAGGAGTGATGTGTAAGAAGCTCTATTATGATTCCCAGCGGGCTCTTCGGGTCAGTGTAAGCGTACGAGCCTCCTGTGAAACCCCCCTCCTGCTCTATACCTATGCCCATTTCCTTAAGGCTATTCTTAACTGATTCCATATCGCTCACGTTGAAAGCAATATGATGAATCCCTTCACCATGCTTTTCTAAAAATTCTCTCCATGTGCTTGGCCCTCCAACAGGCTCTATCAGCTCTATCGTTATGTTTTCAAGCTGTAGGAATGCTAGTTTGGCTCTTCCCTCCGCAGCCTTACCCCTATACTTCATGCCAGTCTTCTCATGCGGCTCGGTTTCAACTATGTTTGAAGCCTTTAGGCCAAGAAGATTCTCCCAAACACTTATGCTTCTCTCAATGCTTCTGACAACAATCCCGACTTGGACGACTCTTCTAAACTCAACTGCTTTACTCATGTTTCTTAATGCTCACCCGCTTTTAAATATCTTTCTACGGATAAACGAGCGGGCCAACAGAACCTTCTTACCAGCCTATTTTGCCGACAGCCTTCCTAAGAAGCAGCAGGGCTACGAGCTGTAGGCTCACCGAGTAAAAGGCCACCATAATTATCGCCAGTCCAATATCCGTGAAAAACCCGAATGCCAATCCGCCTAATAGCAGCCCCAATCCATAGGCTGTGTTAAAAACTCCGTATGCAGAACCCCTTATGTTAACCTCTACAAGATCTGACACGGCTGCACGGTAAATCGACTCCTGCATTCCAAGCACCATTCCGAAAAATACTGAAGCAGCAGCGAGGGAAAGTATACTCGGCTGAAGCGAGGCTAGGATTGAAGGAGCTATTGACAGAATGAACGGTATTGTCAATATTTTTAAGCCATGCTTATCGTAGAAATATCCTGATACTACTGCAATAGGAGCGTCAACCGCTTGGATCACAAGGTAGAGGATTGGAACAATCCATTGCTGGCCGGTGGCGCTGAGAAGGACGGATGCTTTGTAAAGTATGAGGCTTGCAGGAATCAGCCCGAACGTGTTGAAGAAGACCGCTGCCGCGTATATTTTAAACCTGAAGCCTAGTCCTCTCCCAGCCCCTTTCCCTGGTTTTTTCTCCACACTTATGGTTTTCCCTATTCTGATGAAAGTGTAGGATAAAGCTATCATTAGCGCGATGTAGGGTATGAACATTAGGCTGAAGGATAGCTGATAGTTGTTAGTGGTGTACAGCATGGCGAGCGACATTGTCAATGGACCTACGATAGCTCCAACTTGGTCGAAAAACTCGTGAAGGCCGAAAACCTTGCCTGTTGCAGACCCTTTGCCGATTATTGAGAGCAGGGTGTCTCGCGCCGGCGTCCTAATGGCTTTTCCAACCCTTTCAAGAATGATGAGGATAATCGCTATCGTCCATGTGCCGCTTAAAGATAGAAGTGGAACCACTATGATAAGCCCATATCCTATGAATGTGAATAGCCAGTATGATTTAGTCGCGTCGGCAAGATACCCGCTTAAAATCCTTATCGCATAGCCCAAGAACTCGCCCAACCCGCTTACGAGCCCAACTAGAACTGCGGAGGCTCCGAGGAACTTAAGGTAGTCCGGCACTATGCCTCTTGAACCCTCATATATAATGTCTCCCATTAGGCTTACGATTCCGAATAACAGGATAGCCTCATACACGCTTCTTCTCAACCCAGTCCTATTTTCGCTCAAGCGCCATAGTAAGTATGAACGTTATATATAAAACATTGGGCTGGATTAGGTATGGTTGAGCAAGGTAGGAAAGATAAGTTTTTCACAGTAGAGGAAATACCTTCTCGATATGATTTTAAAAGGATGCTTAGCGAAATAGCGCGTGCTGGATAAGAGAAAACCTATGCATAGTGCTAACTTCACGGGTTCATGCAAGTTTGATTGCTAGATCCTGAAGATCGCCAATAGCTTCCTTCAAGAGCAACGTTGCGGCTCCAGGCCTCCTCTCATACTCCACCACGCCACCCGTCAATACCTTAAGCTTAAACCATGGCGGAGCGTCATCCACAATTCTGGTGTCAACAGGGATACGGAGCACTTTTGAAAGCTCTATGCAAAGCTCGCTCTCCAGGCTGAGCGGGTCCTCAACCAGACCGCCTGTATAAATTGCCACATCCATGTCTCTGAAAAAATTCCTTCGCGTAAAGCCTCCGTAAACCAGAGCAACAAGAACTTCTCCATGCCGCGAAAGATACTCCCGGAGCTCCTCTAGCACCTCTTCCTTCTCCTGCGACCCCGCCTCGTAGTACTTAACCTCTCTCGACGTACTCCCTCACCTCCTCAACGAACTTGCTAATCAGCCGCATACCGGAGGCTTTAGCCTCCCGATAGATCTTTGAGTCATTAACCAACCAGTACCTGTGCACGATGAGGTTCCTCAACCTGGCGAGAGCAGCCATTCCGCGTGCAGTCTCAGGTTTGATCACGCCGTTGTAAGAGAGCTCCCCAAACGCCTCTCCGTAGCTTTCAACCCTCTTTTTAAATTTTATCCGATAAGACGTGAAGGGCTATCGATGCTGCAGACTCCACCGTCAATAGCACTAGGTGCTTGAGAGCGAGTCTGGACTCAAAGCGCGCGCGCTATATTTGTTTTCGCAGCAGTATAGAAGGCGGTGGAGGAAGCCTATGTGATTCGAAGCGAATTGGAAATGATGACGGTGTTAAATATCGTGCCCTTTTCCAAGTATAGCATATTTTTTAGGCTCGCACTGCTTGTTTCGGATGATAAACTTTGATACCAAGGCTTTTTCTTATGTTTTCTTCAGAATCCACGCATAAGACAGGTGGAGCATATCCAGTGTTCTAAGGCATAATGAGCCTGCCAGCTTAGTTACAACATAGTGCTCCAAACTAATTCTACAAGCATATCCAGCGAAATCCCTTTTTATGCAGCAACTTTTTGATAATAACTTAAGCCTATTACCAATGTGTCCATTAAAGGTTCTGCTTGAAACGGAATGTCAAGTTCATTTCTCAATCTTGAGAGAACGCAATATAATTCAATGAGTGCAATCGGGGATATTACGAAGTTAAAGTTGCTTTCAAAAAACGCGTTAAAATCCTCATACAGTTCGTCCAACGGTTTATACCTGGCTATTATGAGACTGGTGTCAACGTAGTAGCTAAGAGTATTCAACTTACTTTCATTCTTCCCTTCCTTCTCTTACGAGTTCGATAGCGCTTTTCTTCGATTTGATGACAAAAGGTACTCTTCCTTTCTTCCTCCTTTCTTCCAAAGCTGCTAACAGTTCTTTGAAGTTCGTATTTCGCCTTCGAAAAATTCTTCTCCCTCAACCTCAAGGGCAAGCAATTCTTCAATCAAACTTTTAAGAGTAACCCCCCTTTTTATCGCAAGTAGTTTCACCTTCCTCCAAAGCTCTGGATCGAGTTTCAGGAGAGTAATTTTCTCGGTCATTAATAAAACTGTTTTAAAGTAGTATTTAAACCTTGTTTTATAGCTTGTTGTAGATATCACAGCACGCATACGATAATTTATATTTGTAAGCGCGTGCTAACGTATTTACCATTAATATCTGCTATAGCGCGCGCTAAAGAATCCAAGGTTCTGGGGTCAGATAATTTCATATGGGTCTTTCCTGATCTTCCTAACTATTGGATGCATTAGTTTTCTTACAATTAGCACTATTCCATTCTCGATGGGGATAAGCAGCAGGCTCGGCCCTCTTTGTCCTTCCTGTATGAACACGAACGTAAGTTTTAGAATTGAGTTTCCACAAAATAATATGCCGGAAGTAATTAATACAACTCAAGCATTCATAAATAAATTTAACAGAATTCCAAAAAGTTTTCCTTATAAAAGAGTGGAGATAGAGCCTCAAAGTAAAGAGATCTTGAAGGGAACGTTTCCCTTTGAAGAGGTTGCTACATTTGAAGTTATAGAGAACTATTATATAACGATTTTTTCAACGGACAAACCTAGCCATTATCTTGAGGTTTCTTGGAAGCTATCCGAAGGTAATATAGATGTTTTAGAAAAAAGGACTCAAGCAGGCATTTTTATTCTAAAGACGATTTATTCAAAGTCCTACAATGATACAACCAATGAGAAAATTCATTACGAAGTAAAGGGAGAAGCAACTTACTACGAAATCCCGATTCAAATAAATTCTATAACTTACGTAGAAGGAACCATCTACCATACTTATGATTGAACTACGACATCCGCTTATCTTGGTTCTAATTTGATATATTCGGTGACTGCAGCAGGAGATTTTTACTGGAACTATGGGGTTGAAATTTGGGTTTACGCATATGCTTCTCATCAAGTTCACTTTCCACTTTGGACGACATGCTGGTTAAATAAAGAAGTTTCAGGGCAACATACAACTGCTTGTTATGTGGAGGCGAGAGGTAGAGCATCTGCTCTTCTTTACTACGTGCCTCCTTTTCTCTCAGTGAATTTTGAAAATACTGCCCAAGTGGGTCACGATTGCTGGGGTGGAGAGAATCACTGGGGCAATGTAAACTTTTACTATAGCTATGGGCTTCCTTGCATGTAAAATAAAACCTCCATCTTCTCTTTCCTCATTTTTGATTAGTATCTGCAAGTAAGTTGAAACCAAGTTAAACTAGCCTTAACTGTTGGACATTCAAAAGATTTTTGTTTTTCCAGTGCACGCTATACAGTTATTCAAGCGTGAAGTAAACTCTCCTATTGTTCCTTCCCTTGTTTTCGACTTTTAGGAGGACCAATTCCCCAACTTCCTTTGTGTTAGCTACGTGGGGCCCGCCGTCAGCCTGAATATCCAGCCCCTCTATCTCAACTATCCTGAGCCTTTCAACACTGGGCGGAGCTGCCTCGGCCAGCTTAACTATCCCAGGTATCTTAAGGGCCTCTTCTCTTGGAAGATAGTATATCTTAACCGTCCTTCCTGATGCGAGCTCCGTGTTAGTTTCACGGAAAACATCATCTATCAGGGTCCTATCCATCTTCTCAAGGTTCAGGTCGAGCCTAGACTTATCCACGTTAACCTGGTTCCCAGTTATTAGGGCCCCAGTCCTTTTGTTGAAGACCGATGCTAAAGCGTGAATACCTGTGTGCATCCTCATGATCAGGTATCTTCTCTCCCAATCTAGGACACCTTTGACAGTATCGCCCACGCTAAACCCGTGGCCCGGCGCGGAATGCAGGACCCTTCCCCCTTCGCTGGACACTTGAACGACCTTTACTTCCCTCCCCTCTTTAATAAGAGTCCCGGTGTCTTCTGGAAGACCTCCTCCCCTAGGGTGAAATGCTGTCTTGTCAAGCACTACACCGTCTCCTAGGACTTCAACAACCCTGGCTTTGAACTCCTTCAAATACGAATCATTCATATAGAGTAGTTCCGTCAAGCCAATGTGAAGACCTCGCGGAGGAATTTTAACTTTTCTTCCGCATCCGATTTCAACGTTTTAGGCTCCTCTAAAGATTAAGGTAAAAAAAGGATGATTATGCTGATTTCAAAAATCCAACTCTTCCAAAAGGGAGACGTTATCTCTCATGCTGTTACTTAACCTTCTAAACCTCTCTCTATCGCTTGTTATGAGCTTAGCGCCAAACGATAACGAAGTCGCCAAGTATATTGCATCGTAAATCGAGATATCGTTTATAATCGAAATCTCGAATGCCTTAGACCAGGTTTTAACGGCAGGTTCAACAGCGATCTGCATATTTTTTAACGCCGTGATTGCCTTAAGTAGCTCCACTTCAGATAACCTATGATATGGGTGAAACCTCAGAGCGTTTGCCACCTCATAATAGATGAGCGTCGGGGCCATTATTTCCAAAGTACCATCTAAACAAAGCCCCCTAAGCCTTAAAGCCCTATCGCTATTCCTCTCGGGGATGAACCACTTCGTTGCAACCGACGCATCGATGACTATTCTTTCCAAGCTCTAATATCTCTCCATTTCCTTATGGTCTCCGCACTATCGTAGTCACATTTCCCATATTTAGCTTCAATAGACTCTCTTAGCTCATCCATTTCCCTAGCAGCCCTCTTAATGAGATTCCAGTCCTTATTCCTCAATTTCTCCTCAGCCATGACCCTTTCGAGTATCGCTTCCCTGATCACTTCACTCCAATTCACGTTTTTTAGCCTCTTCATCCTCCTCCTCAGGCTTTCAGAAATCCTAACGGTGATGATGCCCATTCTGTAATACAATGTAATTACAATGCCTATTTAAACCTTAAAGACGTGTAGACCGAGAAGCGAAAAAGGACCTAAGGGAAAAATTATCAATACGAGCTTCTTGCAAGCCTGATTTGTCAATGTTTTCATTGACCCTTGCCACCGAACATTATACATCTTTTGTAGGCCATAAATATTTTATAATCAATCCTTATTCTTATATGTAATACACCTTAAAATAATAAAACCTATCTTTGGCTTCGATTACACTATAATCCCCTTCCTTTATCTTTTTTAATATGTCTTCATCAATGTTCTTACGTATCCATGTCAAGTAGGTATCTTTAGCGAGTATGCTGGCCGCAGCAACCGCCGGAAAAACCTCCCCTTTCTCAACAGCATAAACCTCCAGTCCATCCAAGGCCTTTTCGATACCCCTCACCCTCAGACCGCTTTTGCTGGCATCGAACTTATCGATGATCACTCGTGTAGGTTTTTCACGGATCTTCGAAACAACCCTCTTCAGAACCAGGCCATGCCCCCTCGCAAGGATATCGTTAAGGTTCCCATACTTCTTCGTCCTAAACATCTCGTTAAGCCTGAAGGGACTGATTCTTAAAACATAGTAGCTTAGTGAAACCCGCCTAATCTCTCCAGCAAGATCCTGAATCCTGCTCTCCGGAACAATCTTGCTGTCTGCAACGCCTATCGACTGGAGATATGCTGCCTGCTTGGGGGTTAGGGCTGTTGCCGCGACGACAAGCGGGCCTAGGGCTTCGCCCTTCCCAGCCTCATCCGACCCGACAACTATGCCATCCATCCTGTAATGCTCATAAAGGGCTTCCTCCAAAATTCTTCTCACCTCCTCTAAGGACTCGTCGTAAACAACACTGCCGGAGCGATAAACTATTACGTTTCTACCTCTCACCCTGCCTCTTAAGGCTTCGTACCTACTAGTCGTCGGAACTTCATCAAAACCCTGTGTAGCCTTTAAAGACTCGACAATTCTATTTAATAAAAGACTAGGGATGAAGGCTGATATTTGTCTCCCACGAGGTTTCTTCAACCCTTACGGTAAGCGCTACGCTAGCATATTAGTCTTCATTTTACTGGATTCCAGCCCATTCTTTTTTCCTATATATCTACAATTTAACCGAATTACTGAGCTAATAGATGATAGGCCGCGAATCCCATATCCATATGGCTTTTTTTAAAAAATATATAGAATAAGTCGTCATGAGGATTTGGTTAAGCTCCTCATTTTTTCGGCAACGAGCCATGCAACAGTTTCTTCCAAAGGTTTAAGGCTTAAAAAGGCTTCCTCCCTGGCAAGCCGTTTACACTCTTCCACGGCGAGGTCGAGTTGAAGCTTCCTAGGTCTAAAGCCTACGATCCTGTGGAAATTCGAACAGTATATTTTCTCGAGCGTCCCTCTCGGCAGATTTAAGCCCTGATCTGTTTCCAGAAATTCTCTGACAAGCCGTACCTTGGCTAATGCGCTTTCAACCCTCTCGCCGCCAAAAATGTCGGTGCCAAACAGTATCCTGTCCTCATATTTCATGAAGAATTCTCGCCAAGCCTCTTTTTTCATCGAGAAATTATGATACATCTCTATTCCTGGTGTTAGGTCGAGATGAACATTCTCATGTTCCTCCAGAAAGCTTGAAGCCGCCTCCATGTCTGCGGAGAGAAAATAGAAATGCGCAAAAACAACTTTTAAACGCGGATGCTTTTCTAAGACCGTTTCAACCTCTTGGTAGAACTGTTCTTTCGGGGGGTAAGTCTGGTCGTAAAACCAGCCTTGCGTCTTAGCCCAAACCGGAACCTTCTCAGGATCCCAGAATTCCTCGGGGTCAGCGACGTGAAAAAGCAGAGGGAGCCCGGTGTCCTCGAGACGCTGAAAATAATCCTCGTAGAAAGGATCGTCAAACCTGATTTTCAACAGTTTCCTGCAAACAGGTTTACCCTCAACCATTTTAATCCCGTCAAACCCGATGTGTAGAAGCCTGTCCACCTGCTCGCGAAGCGGTTGGGGCCGGCTTCCCGTGAAAACGAAAGAGTAGTCTAGGCTTCCGAAAGCGTAGAACATTTCCGGATGCAAAGCTTTTAGAAGCAACACGTCGGGATTAAAATTAACCCTCTTATCATCTATGATGCTTAAGAGGGATGCTCCATGGTAACCTGCTTCAGAAACTATTTCAAGAACATTGCTGGCCTCCCGGATGCTCGTTACATGCATGTGGCAGTCGATCACCGGTATTCTTGCAAACTCTGTTTCCACAGTGCAAGCCATGTTTGGAAACATTATTAAGCATTACTATCGCACACTGTTGACCCGGTGGCGAAGTCTGTCGACGTTTTAATACGCTGAACGCGAGTGCTATTAACCAACCCTGGCTAGGGCCTAATGCTTTTGATTAGGCTGAGGTCTCCAGTGAACGCTGCCTCCAGTATTCCCTTCATGTACCTCTCTACATCCCCTTTTTCAGGGTCTAACGGCACCGGCATGTTAAGCAGCTTCATCCTGAGCTGCGGGTCTTTGGCTGCAAGCATCATCCGTTCCAGGTGCAGCCTTGAAGCCCCCGCCTCCCTCAGCGTAGTAGGAACCCCTAGAGACCTGTAGAAAGAGAGAAAACCTTTAGCAACAGCTTCCGCCAGCTTCCTGCCCGTTAGGTTATCCAGGTCCTCGCTTATGAAGCCAGAGTCCCTAAGTATTGGAGCAATAGTGGTGAGCTGATCCTCTATCCTGTCGGCGAAGAACACTGTGTAGTAAGGGTTAAGAATCGCGCAGGCTCTTCCGTGCGTTAGGACGTCGACTAGCGAAAAACTACCCAGGTGAGGGCCACTTGTTCCACCGATCATTATAGCGTAGCCCCCAAGGTCGGTTCCCAGCCCCAGAGCAACCCTAGCCTTCAAATCATTCCTCTCTATAGCTGGCCTGAGGCTGTTCACTATTAGCTTGATCCCGACCTGAGCGATCTCCTTTATCCTGCCGTAGTATTCTTTGCCGGTTGCCCCCATAAATACTTCCCAGATGTGGGAAATGCCGTCGAGAGCCCCGTCTACAGTTAGGTTTCGGGGAGCGTTGAGCGTCACGAGATAGTCGAAGACAGCTTTTTTCGGGACTATCGCCTCGTCAACGATAAGCTTCTTCTGCCCGGCCACAGGGTCCGTTATGTTCGAGTACTTAGTCAGGTGGGAAGCGGAGCCTGAAGCGGTTTGCACAGCAATTATCGGCAGAATATCCCTGCCTGTTGCTTTCCCCATCCTTGTTACTAAGCCTGTGCCGAAGTACGGCTCTATTGTGCAAGCCTTATCCCAGCTGACGCCCAATACGCTGCTAACTTCAGTAGGAGAATACGTGGCCAAGACGCTTGCAGCCTTAACAGCGTCTATCGTGCTTCCCCCGCCAAGCGCGATGAGGCTCCTGGGCCTGTAGAGTGCTGTATGATAAGCTATCCTGTAAAGGTCGGCGAGAGGAGAGTTGGGCCTTGCACCCAGAACCATGTCGTGCTTAATTCCCTCCTTCTTAAGAGAATCAGAAACCCTTTCCAGTGGCTCCCGGATCCAAGGGTTTGCGCTCGACGCCACGAGCAGAGCATTACCACCATATTCTCCTACAAGACTCCCAACCTTATCTAGCACAGCCTCTCCAAAGAGGTATGAGCCACCCTTCCATTCGCGTATAAGCTTCTCCGCAGCTTCCATCTCATCCGTATACGTGACCATCTGCCCTTCTCCTTCATAGATTAATACTCATGCTTAGATAAATTTTGCCTAGGAGAGGACGATTAAAAAGCATATTTTTACAAACGCGTAATGGACCGAGTATTATTCGAGGAAGATAGCGAGCTTGTCGAAAGCATCTAGAAACTCCATTCCCCTCGCCGTCAAGACGAAAACCCTCGGGTCGTCAGTTCTTTTAGCTATCAACCCGTGTGAAGCCAATTCCCCAACGAGCTTCTTAACCCTGTCGAGAGGCATGTTGGCCCCGTAAGATAGCCTTGTTATTCCACATCCTTCTCCGTGAACCTTCAGCGTCCTGAGAATATCTGCGTACAGTTGGAGCCTATGCCTCTTGGCTTTACCCATGCGCCTCTGCCTTCACCTCCAGACGCAACTATAAAAAATTTAAGGTTAACCCTAGATGGGAGGCTCAGGAAGCTTCTCTACTTTCCTAGAGTTCACCTGTGCCACATGCTCCAGCTCCAGCTTTTCAACATACAGGAGTTCACCGGCAACCCTGCAGCCCTGTTTCAAATATGCTTCCCCCGCGTAAACGTTGCGGGCTGAAGAGTTTTCCCCGAGCTCAAGCCGGCTGGCATAAACATCCTCAACACTCGCGCCATGACCTATTTTCACGTACTCGGCGACAACAGGACCTATGACTCTACCCCTCCTTCCTATTTCAAACGTTTTAGACCTGCAACCCCTCCTAGTCTCCACTTTTCCACCAACCTTGACGCCATCCGCGAAACAGGCATCAGCCTCTAAAGCTCCTCCCACTTCCACTACGCCGGCTTTCAACTCTCCGCCTATCTTCACAACCCCGCCTACCTCCAGCCTGTCTTCTACTGAAGCATTCTCATCCACTTTCAGCCTTCCGCCAACCGACACTCTCTTTGCGTTAACGGAGCCTTTGACCCCGACTGTCCCTCCAACACTTACTTCGTCAACCTCCAGGCTCCCATCCACATCCAGAACACCGCCGACTGAAATATGCGCCCCCTTTATTCCCATTCTTAATCCACCACCTTCAGCTTCGCAACCCCTCCCACATTCAGTTTCTCGAAAACCAGCTTTCCAGCCGATTCGAAAACTCCTCCAACATTTATATCCAATATTCTCCCCCCGTTGATCTTCGCTACACCTCCCACGTCAAGCTTCTCAAGCTCCGTTAAACCCTTAACAGTCAGCGTGCCTCCTACACCAAGCTTACTCCCCTTCGCATTCCCCTGAACAGACATAGTTCCACCCACGCTTATGTTTTCAGCATCCACGTCACCCCCTGATTCCAAAACTCCTCCGACACTTATACTCCTGCATTTCAAACCATTACCAACCTTAACCACTTTCCCAACATCCACGTCCTCGGCTTCAAGCCTTCCACTCACCCGCAGCTCGCCATCTTCAAGCCTGACGGCTTTCTCCACGATAAGATCGCCCTGAACATTAATCTTCCCACCGTTTTCAAGATTAAGGCTATAGGCATGCAGACTGGAAAGAATATTGCAATCCCCTTCAAACTCCACATTTCCCTTCACGATGATTGCTTCACCAGTCTTAGCCTTGAGGGTTGAATGAGCCCCGACGAAGAGGTCTTCCTCTACGACGTCTATTTCCACAGTTTTCCTCGGCTCAATCCTCATTTTTTCCACCCACCGGGTTGAAAGAGTTTCAACAGTATTTAAAAGTGGCTCGCAAAATGTGATTTCGAAAAGTCCTTTCCTGAAGATATGGTTATTCCCGGCGTCTTCAGCAACGCGCGCGCTTGCCGGGGGAAAGCTGAAAAACGATAATGTCCACCTGGCTCGTAGCCGGTTTTGATTAAGCAGTTTTTGAAAACGTTATATACTTATTATGCAGCATATTGCAGGTGAACCATGGTTCTAACTAGGAGGGGAAAGCTAATATACGCCATGGGGAGGCTCGGCTCCTCAACCCTCTTGTCCCTTATAGATCTTGCGACGTTCTGGTTCTACTGGGATTTTCTGAAGCTGAGTGGTTTTCTAACCGGCGTAGCATTCGCCATCGGGAAACTCGTCATAGCCTTTTTCGGCTGGTACTTCGGCTATCTGAGCGACATAACTGTATCAAAGAGATGGGGTAGACGCAGACAGTATGTTTTAGCAGGCAGCCTGCTTCTAGCGTTTTCAACCATCATGATATTCATGCCGAGCTACTTCATACCGGTTACGGATGAAACCCTGTTGTTCGTGTACGCGGCTTTTTTCATTAGCCTTGCGAACATGAGCTACGGGCTTTTAAGCACGCCCTACATGGCGTGGCTCGCGGAAATCGTCGGCCCCGAGGATCGAGTCACGGTCTCAGCATACCAGAACATTTTCGGCATGATGGCGCAAGTCGTCGGAATACCAGTTGGCTTCCTGCTTCCAACCCTTCTGAAAACAGGCTCTCTCGCCTTCCTAGGGATACTACTGGCTCTAGCCGTCTTTGAAATAGTATTGTACATGCCGGCCGTCCTCAAGATAAGGGAGGAGGAGAAACCGATTCCTAAACCCAGTGTCCGGAGAGAGCTCTCCATACTTTGGAGCAACAGGAACTACCGGGCGTGGCTTGCCCTCCAGGGAGCCATGTCTATTCCAACAGCGGTTCTCGCAAGCCTAGTTATAAGCTATTTGCAGAGAGTTCTGGGCCTAGGCGACGTCGAGTATATGGCGGCGGGAGGCCTCATGCTCCTGCTAACCATAGTGCTCTTCTTCGTCTGGGCGAGGATAGCTAGGAAAACCGGGAAGAAGAAGCCGCTAGTAACGTCTCTCATGATCCTAGTGGTTTTCCTGCCTCTAACACTAGTCTTCGGCCAGCCGGTTCTAAACCCTGTCCCAAGGGTGATTCAAGCAGTCCTGTTCGTCACATTCGTCGGAGCAGGGATTTCAGGCTGGTACCTCTTGCCGAACCCTGTTACGGCAGACATGGCGCAGGAAGACGAGTTGTCTAAGAGGGAGGCTCGCGCAGGCAGCTACGTCGGCCTAGTCAGCGTGCCGCTTAACATACTGCAAGCCTTAGCCCGCTACGTATCCGGCCTCCTTGCAGACCTGCCGCCAGCCCAGGGACAGACATACTCCACGGGGCTGTTGCTATGGGGCCCCGTGTCCTCAGTAACGTTAATCCCTTGCCTGCTAATTCTAATAAAGTACGTGGAAACAGATCCGTTAAGGAAATTCGCAAAATAACGTGTCCTCTCCCCTATAACGAGTGGAAATTAAGAAATAGCTTCATATTTAAAAACTGGAATAGTTAGCACGCGATTTTTCCCAAGGTTAAACGTGCCGGGGGAAAGCTGTCTAGAGGAAGCATCAGTTATTAGCAATACTTAAATACTGCATCCAGCAACAATTTTAAGATGATTAGACGAGGGTCCATGTTCTGATCATCATCTTCATACTCCTTACCTGCATTAACCTGCTGTCTGTAAACACGCCTGTGCTTGCTGAATCAGGAAGTAAACCTGCCATATATTTTTTAGAGGGAGATTTTATTCAGATTATTGAATACAGCTACTCAGTTAACGCAACCAGAGAAAACGATGGAACCGTAACAATATACATGCGGAACCTCCCCGAGATAAACGAGTACGGATATTATCAGCAAATAATGTCCGAGCAGATAACCACTAGCCACCCTGAATCCGTTAGAAAACAGCATAAGGGGCCGGATTATTCTTACGTAGAGCTTTTCTGGATAACGCACCCTCCACGGTAGTTGCTAGAAGAACCGCACGAGTGGAAAACAGAGTTAGGTACGGCCCCTACCATACGATTGCACCTTTTCCAGTAAACCCCACGCTTTTTTCAATCGACATATCGCCGTTTCTTAAGCCAGAAGCGTTAATCCAGGTCGATGACCCTGCCATCAGAGGCTTAGCACAGGAACTAGCAGCAGGCTCGCTGTGTCAGATGGATGCTGTCGTAAGGATCTTAAACTGGGTGCAGATGAACATACGTTACGGCTGTCCGGCTGGTGGAGCGTTCGGAGCCGACGCTGTGAGCACTCTCAGAAATAGAGTCGGCAACTGCGTCAACTTTGCCAACTTGGCTGTGGCTTTGCTCAGGGCAGTGGGAATACCGTCTATTCCATGCGGCGGTTTCGTCGCCGACAGGCCTGAGTCAGCGGCAGGCCACGCTTGGATAGCGGTTCTTTACCCTGAGAACCAGTGGGTCGAGTACGAGAGCTCGTATTGGATGCCGACTGGAGACTTAGTGCCGGAGACTTTTCTAATGCCTCAACACATAACTTTTGGGCCAGTGCTGTTCGAGCCCGGTGTAGCGCGTGCAAGCAGTTTTCATGAACTCCATGAGGCGACTTGGAACACGGTATCCATCCCTCAGAAAGTTCAATCCGTCAGGGTTGAAGCAGTGAACAACGAATTCCTATGCCTGCCGCTTGTGGTGGAATCAGGTGGAAACCAATATCTATTGTTAAACTGGACTTCACCGTCTCACGGGTGGAAAGCATCATCCTCATGCAGAACCGTCTGGTTTAACAATACTGATGCTCAAACAATACTTTTCACTTTGTCCACGCCACAAACTGGAGGTTTTAGAGAAACGATAACCGTGAAGCTGGTGACGCCGAAGAACGATGTTCTAGGCGAGGTGGTGATAGAGGCTCAGTCGACTGAAGGAGAGCCTGCTCCCGACTTCACATTGACAGATATTGACGGGAACAGTTTTACACTCTCCGCGTGCAAGGGGAAAGTGGTGCTCCTGGACTTCTTCGCGACGTGGTGCGGCCCGTGTAAAAACGAGGTTGCATATCTTAAAGAGCTTAAAGACCTATTTCAAACGAACCTGATAATCGCCTCGATAACAGGAGACCCGAATTACGATACTGTGGATAAATTAAAACAGTTTAGAACCGAATATGGGGTAACTTGGCCAATACTTAGGGACACGGATGCAAAACACGTGTCAACTACTCTATATGGTGTTTCAACTCTTCCAACCCTGTTTATCATTGACCAAGATGGAATTATTCACTTTAAGCATATCGGGCTAACAGGCAGTTCTGTTTTAGCCTCTGAGGTTCAGAGCCTGATTGCAACTGCAAAAACTCAGACTCGGCTTACCCTATCCATCAACCCGGCAACAGTTCTGGTTCACGGAGAAGCCACTATCTCCGGATCCATTGACCCACCTTTAACCGGGAAGCAAATCCTGATAAGGATAACTTGCCCAAATAACACTGTTCTCAGCAAGACAGTTTTAACGACTTCAGGAGGCTCTTTCAGCACAAGCCTCCGGTTAGATAAGGAAGGCGTGTGGAGTCTAAAGGCATTCTTCACCGGGGACCTAACTCACTCCTCTTCAGAGAGCATTGACACGGTCTTAACGGTTGTTCAACCAGCCAGCTTCGAGGCTAGCAGCCTTAACATAAGCCCGAGTTCGGTCAAGGTTGGCCAGTCTTCAACAATCTCCGTCACAGTTAAGAACATTGGCGGGGAATCAGGCACTTACGAGGTCACGCTCAAGGTTAACAACCAGGTTGTCGACATTAAAACAGGAGTCTTAGGATCAGGCCAGTCTACGACGGTAAGCTTCACTTACACGCCGACAAGCGAGGGAATATACAGTATTGACGTGAACGGTTTAGCCGGAAGCCTGACAGTGAATAAGGAGGAGCCTCCCTGGCTAATCATTATTACTGTCATGGCATTAATCATAATAGTCCTACTGGTAATGCTTTTGAGAAGAAAACCGAAGGCAGAGGTACCGCCTCCGCCTCCCCCGCCACCTGAAACCGTTCAGCCTGAGGCGAGACTGTACGCGCCCATGCTTGAAAGACACAGGAGGTTTAAAATCAAAAGGTTGCTGCTGCTAGCTATTTCAAGCATCTTCATAATGTCGATATTGATTGGAGCGCCTAAGCAATATGGAACTGTTCAAGCATTCGTGAATTTTCTCTGCTTATCGTGCATAGGCATCGGGTGAACAGGTATTTGAACCCTACTAGTCTCAGGAAGGCTACCCGGCTTCTGGGATTCCTAGTTTTGAATCTAGGGTTAACATCTACTTTAAAGACAGGCGTCGTATGTCCTGCGCTCTACTGTTATTCATGCCCGTTAGCGTCTTTCGCATGCCCGTTCGGGACTCTTCAGCATTTCATCGGATTTGCGGAGCTTCCTCTTTATGCAGGGGGGACCATCGGGCTATACTCGATATCGCTGGGAAGAACATACTGTGGCTGGTTCTGCCCATTCGGCACAGTGCAGGACATTGTGGGAGGCTTGAGAAAAAAGAAGCTTAGACTTAAGGCCTTTCCCTGGGCCAAATTCATAGTTCTGGCCATTGCGCTTGCAGCGGCTTACGCTACTGGGGAAACAGTGTTCTGCAGGTATTGCCCAGCAGGAAGCCTATTCGCCGCATTACCAAACATCTTCATTCTGAATCTGAGCCCCATACCCGTCGGGGTTTGGATCCATCTGATAACTCTAGCAGCCTTGTTAATAGGTGTTTTAATCATAGGAAGGGTCTGGTGTAGATACTTCTGTCCGCTTGGAGCAATATTTGGAGCATTCAACAGGATCTCGGGTTTAACTATGAACGTGGACTCGACACTATGCACAGGTTGTAAAAACTGTTTGAAATCCTGCCCCATGGGTATTAACGATATGAGGGCAATCGGCTCCTCTACCGATTGCATTCGCTGCGGGAAGTGTGCTGAGGCTTGCCCTACAAAAGCTATTCGATTCGCCCTGAGTGCTTAGCATATGTCTGAGCATTGGCCACGCCGAATCTGCAGGGTCTTGGTTTACATAAGAGTCGGGTAAAGAGTCGCGAAAACAATCCTGTTTAAAATTCTTAACGCCACTTTTTAAGCCCTGTTTCCCCCCTGTAGACTTTTTCAACGAACGAGTCTCTTACCGGCTTGTAAACCTGGTTGAAAAACTTCTGCTGGTCGAGCAAAACATCCTGCGGGAATTCTTCGAGATATTGTAAAGCCTTTCTCCAGGCCTCCTCGTAGGGAACTACCTCGTTTATTCTCCTAACTATTTGCTCATCATAGTCGCGTGGAGTCTGTTTAGCATTACCTATCATTAGCCACCCGTCCTCCGACAAGTAGGCAGTCTCGTTTCCCAGTTGGAAAACGTTTCTCTCCTCAGCCTGCTTAGAAGGCTTAACAACACCCCTCCGGCTGGGAGGCCTCTTAGCTTCAACCCCTCTCTGCTTAGCCCAAGCGTAGAATATTGCCCTGTTCAAGCCGAAGGACTTGGATTTCTCAATATCTTTTGTTAAAAGGAAGCATCGCGCAGCCTGCAGCAGCGCCATAACCTGGAACCTTCCAAGCCTAGGCGCTTCCTCTCCGCTACTTCTCACGCTGCCCGACGGCACGGGGGTCACTCTTTTGAAATATCCTCCGACTGCATTTAAGGCTTTTTCAGCAAGCTCATCCGCCTCTCCGGCTTCAAAACCTGTGTAAACCGCTCTATGCTTGAAGCTTCCCGGGTTGACCCATGAAAGATCAAAGTCGTTTATATTATCGGGCTTGAAGCAGACGCATGAGTAGTCCAGTTCCCTGTGGAGGGATAGCGGGAGGGTGAAAACCCGTTTTAAATCCATCTTGTTCTCGATCTTGGCGCCGGTGGCTAAAGCCGGAAGCCTGGGCTTAACCATCCTGGTGACATACTCGACTACCGCGAAGGCAGCGTCAAGAGGATGATGCTTTTCAAGAAACTCCCTGGAAAACGCTTCTTCAGAAACATGCACGTGACACCCCCGGCCGCTCCATTTAAGGTATACTGACTTCACAACCTTCTCCTTCTCAAGCTCCTCAACTATCAGCCTGCAAACAGCCAGGGTTTCACGCCATTTTTCAACATCATTATCCACATCCCAGGTTGGGGTTGAGCGGGAAATGTTGGAAACATCCTCCAAGTCCTCGTTTACCGATAGCCTAATGTATTTATTAGCCGAGCCGTAGAAAGACCTGGGTTTAGCAAACCAGAATCCTCTGAGCAGCCTATTGATATCGCTTGAATCCTTGAATCTAAGCGGCGACCCGTCTCTATCATACCTTATGAAAACCCTTCCCCTGGAACTGCCTTCAATAGCTATCCACCTGTTTCTTCCGTAGTTGAAGAGTTCCCCAGCAACTCTCGGATGAGAGTAGTACTCGAAAACCCAATCGACACTATTCTGGCGGCTGGGCTTCGCCATACAGTGTTTCCAGCATAGTTTTAAAATAAACTTTTCGAGCCATGGTAGCCAAGTATTATGTAAAAAGTTTAATAATGGCCGCGTTAAAGAACCGTTAAATTGTCTGATGGACAAGAGGGTTTGAAGAAGGAGGAAGAGGCCCCGCTTCCAGCACGCTTCTTAAGACAATTGCTGTTGACAATCATAAACCCTAAGGAGGCTTTTCTCCAGGTTAAGGATTCGCCCACCTTTCTCCCCGTGCTGGTGATTCCACCGGTTCTAGTAGTGTTGACTTTCGCGCAATACTATGTTTTCTACAAGGTGAAGATGAATATTCCGGCAGCGCTATACACGGGGCAAATAGACTCTTTCATAAACAGCCTCATCCAGTTCCGGCTGATGCAGTACATAGTTATAGTGTTGTTCGGCATACTTCTATTACTGCTTATTTTCTCAAGCGGGAGGTTTTTAGGCGGGTATGGAGACTTTAAGCAGGGCATTTCTGTAACAGGCTATACGCATCTTCCTAATGTTCTGGGCCTGGTTATTATTATCCTGCTGATCCTGTCTACACCTCCGGTTCCAACGGGCGTCCTTACGTTAGTGGGCTATCCTGCGGGGCAACAGCCGAAGGATGACATAGTAATAAGCTTAATGAATTACACTGGAGAAGAGTCTAATCTGACGCTGAGGGTGCGCGGTTACTACGGCATCCCGTTAAACGCGACGATAAGTAGTGGCGGCGTGATAATCGGGGCCACTAGAATAGTTGAAGGTGAAATCAACATTACTTATGCTGTGGCAACGTCCTCAGGAATTAATAAGACTGTGAAACGCATCTGGTTGAACGGAACCAGTCTAAACTATAACACTCCGCTGATAATGAAAAACATTTTCGACAGTAGAGAGTATTGCGCAGGGGACTGCGCGAAGAGGTTTACTGCCGACTTGACCCTGCTCTTGAACAATACCTATGTCTCCCCGGTTCAGGAAAACATGTCCATACCGTACACGCTGACCTTGAATGTTTACGATGAGAGTATGAAGGTGGAAACCCACGTGGTTTCTTCAAGCTTCTACACAGGAGTGGTGCAGTGTCCGGATCCACAGCCTTTAGTCAACCTTATAAACGAGAGGATTACACCAATAGTTCAGGTTCTAATCATAGTCATATCAGTGTGGCAGTTTCTCCTCTTAGCCATAGCGCTTAGGATTATTCACGAGTTCCAATGGGTCAGAGTCGTGCTTTTCGTAGCCGCGTACGCCGCCGCTAAGTACTTGCTTCTCGGTTTCACAATATAATCCTGTCTAACTTTTCAAAACATCGCTGCTAAACATTTTACATATGCTTCTGAAACATCCACCCCTGTGCAATTCCTAGTGTTAATGTAGAAATCTGGGCGAGAGTTAACCTCTATGAAGTAGACCTCTGCATCCTCCAAAACCTCTTCTAAAAAGCTTCTAAGCTTAACGTACTCAGGCGTGCCAAACATTTCTTTGAAGGCTTCATCCATTTTCCCCCTTGCCTCCAGAAACCTCTCTCGAGAGAGCTTGGCGCTATTGGTAAAATATTCTTTAAACCTTCTAACCCGCTCGTGAACAGGAGCAAGACGCCTACTGTATTCGACGACTTTTTCAACAGCTTCGCTATCCGCCTCAGGTATTGCGTCAACGCCGAGTACACCTATTGTTTTCGAAACGGCTGCAGCAGCCTTGGCAGCCTCCTTCTCAACCCTTCCGGGAATAGTCACGCCAACAGGCACAGCCCCCAAGGCAGTGTTTGTTGCAAAAGCCTCCTTTGAGGATGGTACTCTCGCCAGAGAGGCTAGGCAGGTATGGTTCACCCCATCGTAAGAGGCAACCACTATTCTAAGGTCGAAAGCCTTGTTCACGAGACCCTGCACCAGCAGGCCCGATGGGCTGTCCAGGCTTCTAACCCATCTTCTGAGTATGTTTTCAAGCTGTTTCCTTTCCTCGACCAGCGTAACGTTCCTCCCCCGGCTGCCTCTCTCAGGCTTTACGACAAACGGGTAGTTGAACGAAAACTCTATCTCGTCGACTACCCTCCTAACGTCTTCACTCCTGTAAACTGGTTTCTCGCCTTCTTTTTCAACGGTGAAAGGAACGTACGCTGTCTTAACGGTTTTAACCCTGTTTCTAATGAACTTGGCGATCGTGAACGTTTTATTGTTGCAGACGTTTTCAACCTCGAAGGCATTGATTACTCTACTACCTTTCTCCTCCATCAGGAACGAGGCTCTCTCCCTTCTGGATTTAGACTGACACCTGTTTATAACTGGAGAGTATTCTTCAACGCCTCCGAGCATGTTTACCTTTACTGGGAAGTTTACGGCTTCAAGCAGTATCCCTTTTTCCTCAGCAGCCAGTTTTATCCCTGCTTCATCACAAGTCATGCTGTCATAAAGTATTACAGGCTTTAAGGCTGCCAACAAGCTCTTTCAACACTCCTTCTCAAATCCTTAACTGCTTTCGCAACACTATTAGCCCCGTATATCGCTGAGCCCGCTACAAGCATCGTCGCCCCTGCTTTAACGGCTAGTGGAGCAGTTTTGACGTTCACCCCGCCGTCGACAGCAACATCCACGTTGCCCAAACCCCTTGAGAAAAGGCTTCTCCTTACAGCAGTAATCTTTGGAAGCGTTTCAAGCATGAATCGCTGAGCACCGAAACCCGGGTTAACAGTCATAACAAGCACGAGATCCACGCTGTCAAGCAGCCTGGTTATTCTATTAACCTTCGTAGCGGGGTTTAGCGAAACCCCCGGCTTAACCCCGAGCTCCCTGATTCTCCTTATAAGGCTTGAAGGCCGGCTGGTGGACTCCACGTGAATAGTGAGAATATCAACCCCCGCCTCAGCCATCTCCTCGACAAACCATTCTGGCTTATCCACCATAAGGTGGGCTTCCAACGGTAGCTTCGTCTCCTTCCTTATGCATTTAACTACAGGCGGCCCTATGGTCATGTTCGGCACGAAATGCGCATCCATAACGTCGATGTGAAGCAGGTCTACTCCGGCTGACTCCGCCTGCTTGATGTCCTCAGCCAGCCTAGCGAAATCCGCTGATAGTATTGAGGCAGCAATCTTAACTCTCAAAAACATCCCCCCGTTCCCTATCTATGCATTTTTCAAACCTCAAGCCGGTGTGATACATATGAAACAGATTGATGGTTTATAAAGTTGTTGCAGAGAATGGAAAACGGTTGAACGGAGTCATAACCATACTTAAGAAGTCTTCAGTCTCCCTTGAATATACGCTCTTAAAAGGCGGCTTTAATCCGAACACGTTGAAAGAACCTTCCGGGAAAAGAAGTTCAAAACCTATATAGGTTGCTGCAAGGTTGAGAGTGGATGATGAGAAACGTTTGGGAACTCCCTCCGGAGGAGGTGTTTGAAGAGTTAAAGACTACTCCTCAGGGGCTCAGCAGGGATGAGGCGGAGCGCAGGCTTAGAGAGTATGGTTTAAACGAGGCTGCAACCGGCAAAAGATTATCCTCCCTGCTTCTATTTCTCTCCCAGTTTAGAAGCCCCCTTGTCTACATACTGGTTTTCGCAACACTCGTAGCAGCATTGGCGGGAGAGCTGACGGACGCCATTATAATCCTCGTCATCGTCATCGTAAACTCTCTAATCGGCTTCATATTGGAAAGAAGATCCGGGAAAGCCCTTGAAAAACTAAGGAGATACGTCAGATACAGTGTGAAGGTTGTGAGGGACGGTAAGAAAATAGTTATAGATTCGACTCAGCTCGTACCCGGGGACCTTGTAGAGCTTACTGTCGGCGACATAGTCCCGGCTGATATAAGACTGGTATCGTGTGAAAACTTCACTACAAACGAGTCGACGTTAACAGGCGAGTCGCTGCCTGTCGAAAAAACCTCCAACCCGATTAAGGCCAAGCCCATTCCACAAGAGCTTTCCAACCTTGTCTTCATGGGCACCAGTGTTATCTCCGGCACAGCAACAGGAGTGGTTGTCTCAACAGGGAAACAGACATTCTTCGGAAGGGCTGTGAAATACCTTGCTGAAGAAGAGGGTGAAACAGAATTCTCGAGAAGCATTTCAAGATTCAGTAGGTTTCTGGTGGAAATAGTTGTGGTGATGACGGCGTTCGTCTTCGCAGCCAACACGCTGCTCCAAAGGCCATTGATAGACTCTTTGCTCTTCGCACTGGCTCTCGCAGTGGGAATAACTCCTGAAGCGCTTCCATTCGTAATAACGGTAAGCCTTTCAATGGGCTCTCTAAAAATGGCTAGGAAGAAGGTTATAGTCAAGAGGCTGGACTCTATCGAGGACATTGGCAACATGGATGTTTTATGCACTGATAAAACAGGCACTCTAACTGAGAACGTGATTACTGTTGAAAACTTTTTCACCATTGACAATAGGCCTTCTGAAACAGTTATCGAGCTTGCAGCAGTAGCATGCGACGTCACTGTTCAAAGAGGGAAAGCAGTAGGCAACCCGATAGATTCAGCGATCTACAACTATGTTCTTAAAAAGTTTGGACACGGCAGGGTTGCCGCGTATAAGCGGATACAGCTAATTCCATTCGACTTTTCAAGAAGAAGGATGAGCATGGTGGTTGAGAAGGATGGTAAATACCTTTTGGTTTGCAAGGGGGCGCCTGAGTCAGTAATCTCAACCTGTAAAGACGTTCATGTTTCAGACTCTAACCAGCCGATTTCAAGCCTAGAGGAGAATCTTAAAGAAATATATTCAGGCTGGAGCAGGGCCGGCTACAGAGTTATAGGGGTAGGGGTAAAGGAGCTGTCTGAGGAAGAAGTGAAAGCCGGTAAAAAGTTTTCCCCGGAGGATGAAAACGGTTTAACCTTCATGGGTTTCATAACGTTTCTCGACCCGCCGAAGAAAGACGCTATCAAGGCTATGGCCGCGTTCAGAAGACTAAGGATTGACCTTAAGATCGTAAGCGGCGACGATCCGAATGTTACGGCAGAAGTCTGCAGGTCAGTCGGCCTCCAGATAGAGGGGGGCAGGGTGATTACTGGAAGCGAGCTTGAGGGAATGGACGGGGAACAGTTGAAAGAGGTTGTTGAAAAACACAATGTTTTCGCACGCGTCACGCCTGAACAGAAGGTTGAGATAATAAAGGCGCTTAGAGAAAAAGGCCACGTGGTTGGTTTTCTGGGGGACGGGGTGAATGACGCGCCGGCGCTAAGGGTTTCGGACGTGGGCATATCGGTGGATACTGCTGTAGACGTGGCTAAGGATGCTGCCGACATCATCCTGCTTCAAAAAAGGCTCGGCGTGATAGCGAACGGTGTGATAGAGGGGAGGAGAATATTTGGCAACACTATAAAGTACGTTCTGAACACGTTGAGCGCGAACTTCGGCAACATGCTTACTGTAGCGTTCGCATCCGTCCTTCTCCCTTTCATCCCGCTCCTGCCAACACAGGTTCTTCTCCTAAACCTTCTTTCAGACGCTCCCCTTCTAATGATATCAACGGATAATGTTGACAAAGAGTATTTGAAGTCGCCGAAAAGATGGAACATAAGGTTTCTTTCAGAAGCAATGATGTTCTTCGGCCTAATAAGCACTATGTTCGACCTTCTAACAATGCAGGCTCTCCGCATACTCCTGCAGCTCAACTACGACCCGAACTCCGAAATCTTTCAGACGCTTTTCAGAACAGGATGGTTTCTAGAATCAGTGTTCTCGGAAATGTTCGTAACTTTCTCAATAAGGACCCACTTGCCTTTCTACCGCTCTAAGCCGAGCAACTGGCTGATTGGAACGACTGAAATAGTCTTCCTAGCAGTTATCTTCATAGTCTACTCTCCTGTCGGCGAAGCCTTCAGATTCACAGCACCCTCAGCCTATCTCTTAGCTATAGTCGCAATAATACTGGCTTCCTACTTCATCCTGCTGGAGCTGGTTAAGAAGCCTTTCTTCAGGAGACACAGGTTTGGAGGCCCCTCGCCAGAGGTGCTCGTCGAGGTTAAGAAACTCAGGGGGAGGAGATGGGTGATAATGAGGAGGATTAAGAGGCTGAAAGAGTTGAGGGAATCCGGCGGGATAACTGAGGAAGCGTATCTAACGCTCAGCAGCGAATTAGAAGAGGACTTAATGCAGGTGAACGAGAGGCTGAAAGAGTTGTTGAAAGGCTAGCTGAACATACTTTTCTGCATAACAGGCTCCGCAAGGTTGTCGAGCCGGGATGCTACTAGATCCATAAGCTCATCCAGGCCTTTACGCAGCTTTGCTGACACCAGGCAGTAAGGCAGGTCGTGAATAAGAGGATATGCTCTGTCAATCTTCAACTTTAATTCCCCACCGCCTGCTGCAAGGTCACACTTGTTGAAAACCAATATTATTTTCTCATCCTTAACCTTGAGGCTTCTAAGAATATCCAGGCAAGTCTTAATCCTTAGAAGCAGCAAGTCTGAAGGGTCGCTCACATCCACAGTAAGCATTACAAGGTCTGAGAGCCTTATGTCGTCAAGAGTTATGCTGAAGGAAGCGACCAGCCGGGGGTCAAGATCTATGACAAACCCTATCGTGTCAACCAGAAAAACCTCGCGCCTCCTATGGGGAAGCAGGTAGTACTTGCTGGTCAGCGTGGTGAACGGCCTTGGGCTAACGGGTTTATCGAGGTTCGTGAGAGCGTTGAAGAGCGTTGTTTTCCCAGCATTATAATAGCCGCTTATGCAGACCGTAGGTATACCTGTTTCCCTCCTTCTTTTAAGCTGGGAAAGCTTTTCAAGCCTCCTCTTCTCGATCTCCGCCTGAATCATCGACTTTCTTTTAAGGAGGCTTGCAACAGTCTCGTGGTAAGCATACTCTCCAAGGCTCCTTGGACCAGGGTGCTCCCTACCCGTCTTGAACCTTATCGACGCCAGCAGCTTCTGGTAGGGTATTTCTTTCAAGAGCCTGGCAAGCCTTATCTGAAGCTTGGAAAGCCTGTCTGAAGAGGAGATGTCAAATATCTTAAGCGTGAGGTCATACATATCCAGCACTTCTACGCCCAGGATTCTTTCAAGATTATACTTTTGCTTGCTGGTCAACATGTTGTAGAAGATCACTGTTTCAACACTGTTTTCAGCAGCCTGCTGCCTCACCTCCTCCAGCTTGCCCCTCCCAAGCATGAATGCAACATTCTCCTTTAGGCTAACCTGTATGGTTGAACCGACAACGTCGTAGCCGGCTGCAATGCTTAGCTCCCTCAGCTCGCCAAGCCTAATTCTATACAGGTGGTGGTCGTGAGGATCCGTCTTCACCATGCAGAGCCAAGCTCTCAAACCCTTTCCTTCAACAAGTTTGAGGCATTACCTTCTAATAAGCTTTGACATTCTCCACATCTAAAGCCAGGGGATTCCCGGTTTTTCAGCATAAGGTGTTGAAGCTAGAGCTGGGGGGAGAGGAAGGTAATCGTCCTCCAACCGGGAATGAAGCAGCGATACTGATTCTTACTCAAAAGCTCAGTCCGAAGAACCCGCCTAGCAGTGCTCTAATAAGCTTTAAAAAGATGGTTTGTGAAAATCGGATGGATGGCCAAGTCTAAGACTGTCTATCTGTCTAAACTCGACCGGTTGCTTCAACCAAGCACGATCGATAAAGCAGACTATAAGAGCATAGACTGGGAGAACGACGGGGAAACAATTCTACGAAAAGTCTCAATGATAGAAAGGTGCCTACCAGTTGAAAGCGTAGTCGACTTCGGGGGTATGTGGGAGGTGGATGGCCTTTATTCTAGAGTGTGCATGGAGAGGTTTAAAATAGCTCGGGTAACCATGGTGGATGAGTATGTGTCGGAAAACTGGGTGCGAAACCCGAGTTTAAGAAGCGGCGTTGACTTCAGGAAAGGGGATTTTTCGGAAGAGGGATTCATGTCTACCCTGGAAGAGCCTTACGACCTTGCGTTAGCATACGATGTTCTCCCCCATCAAATAGATTTGATACACACCTTGACCCTAATGCTGTCGAAGACGAGGAAATTCTTCCTGATCTCGCAACCTATACTTCCTGAGAAAACAATGCCGTTTCGCAACTGCCTGGTTCTACTCTCAGGCTCAAAGGCTTACGGCCTGATCCCGTTTAAAGAAAAATGGGCTGAGGAGACTGATTACTGGGCTAATTTTTCAAACGCAGCTATAAGGGATACGAGCCACTGGCTATGGGGCATGACCCCGTCTTTTATAGAAAGCATCATGAAGAGTTATGGTTGGGAAATTGTTTACAGAGAATTTTGGCGGGGATGGTTGCCTAAATCCTCGAAATGGAGGATATGCGGCTTAATCTTTAAAAAGTTTTAATTACAATTATGTAAACACCCGTAATGTTTCAAACAGTGTTTTTAAAAATTGACGATTATGAATGGAAGCATTAAAATGGCCGGAGGCAGGAGAAACGTTAGGAAGTTTGAACCGTAGCAGGCTCCCAATACTTTCTACATGAAATTGCTGTTGTCCCCTTCCCTCCTGATCCTTCTATCGTCAGTATTCGATTAAAAGCGCTTCATAGAGCCCAAGCCGCGGCAAGACGAATCGCAAAAACCCTTCTCCGTAAGACCATTCTAGAGGTTCTTCGAGAGCAATAGCCTTGACGACTCGGGGTTCTTTCACAGACCTCATCTTGAAAGAAATATTCTCCACCGGGAAAACCCTCCTGAAAGGTCTTCTAAGAGCATACGTGAAGTTCACCAGGTGAAGCATACGGTAGTTTCCACCTTTGAAAACAGTTATTTCAACAGTTTCAGGAGCATCCGTCTCAAAGTCGCGCACATCCCCACCCGCCCATTTAACCGAGTTCTCTATTATCCTAAGGTAGTCGAGAAACCCGTTGTTCCAGTATTGTCCGGCGAAAGTGCACGGGAAGTAAACAGCTCTGCCTCTTCCAAACTCCGACGCCACGATGGTTGGAAAACCAGTCTCAGGAGTAAGATCCCCATATCTAGCTGGAGCAGGCTCCAATTGCATGCAGACCGGCAGGCCTCTTGAAACATTAGTCTGAAGGACGAATTCGGGGCTTGGAAGTATTCTCAGACCGTCTGTAACACTCGTAAACTGGTGCACGCCCGCAACCAGCGCGTGATCCTCTTTAACAACCATGTAGTCCCATCTTAAAGGCCCCAAGACCCTGTTTCCCAGCGACACTCCGAAGACTCCGCTGAGAGCCGGGGAATCCCTTGGGTAACCCGTCTCGTCAAACATGGAGGTCTTGTAAGTGGCAATCAGCCCTCCTCCAGACTCGACGAAAGACCTGATTGCTTCAGCCTGCCTACTGCTCATGCAAGCCACGTTCGGCAGAATAACAACGCTGTACTTTTTCAAATCCTCGCTGTTAATGTTTAAATCACTTACCAGGTCGAACGGTATGTGAAGCCTAATCAGCGCCTCGTAGAAGCCCCTCGCCTCTTCAACAGTTTTCCTCTCGCTTTCAAACTTCCACGCTGCTATTCTCTGCGCCTCGAGAAAATCGCCTGCCTGAACCCCCACCGGCGCCGGCTTCTCCATCTCAACCCTTGCCTGAGCCTCCTCAGCGGCTGCTTGAGGAGGAGTCTCGAAGAAGAAGTCGCCTGTTCTCCTAGACCATACTACCGCCACTCTCGCCTCAGACTCAGCCTCCTGGTAATAGTTCTCATACCTCCTCGCCGTTTCGAAGAACCTTTTCCCTTCTTCAGTCGCCTCCCTGGCGAAACCATGGTCCTCAAACATGTCAGCACCATTCGCCAATCCCTGAACCTTGCCCAGCAGGTATTCGACGTCAGGTATTCTATGCCTGAACCATGGCTGGTGCGACGCAGCCAGGAACAGGCAGAAAGGCTTCTCCCCCTTAATGGAGTTAGCGAGTTTTGTAGTCCAGCCCTGGAACCAGACTGGAACACTGTTCGGCAACGTGTAGTATTGGTAGCTCTCCATTCCTATAATGCTCTGGCCCTCGTACGAGTCTTCAGCGCTCAGGGCGAAGCTCCACGAGGGCCATACTTGTCCACTGTTATTACTGTAAAGCAGGTTTTCAAACCCTTTCTCCCTGAGTTTTCCCTGCCCATCCTTCAGAAACCTCGCGATCGAATTATACCTGAACATTACGAACCTCCTCCATGCAGGATCCCTCCAGTCCTCCCGAGTTGGAATCTGAAAACCATACTCCTCCTCAAACATGCTCCTACAATTCTTACAGTAGCATGCGCCAGGGTAGTAGGCAGGCCCGTCTAGGAAGATAACGTCAACGCCTCTTTCAGCAACCTCCAGAATCAGTTTAAACATTCTATCCCTGTAGGGCGTGTTAACGCACATCGAGAAACCATGTCCATACAGCGTGTCAATCGGTTTTCCGTCTGGTTTCACCTGAGCCCAATCCCTATGCTCAGAGTAAAACTCGTCACCATAGTAGTGTACATTAAGATACGTCCTGGTCCTAAGCCCTTTTCGATGCGCAGCCTCAACCTGTTCGCGAAGCAGGTCTCTACCACCAGCCCCCTCCCATTTAGGCAGCACCTGGCTATCGAAAAGGGTAAACTCCCTGTTGATATCCCCCTTGTAGGAAACTACTTCCAGCAGGTTGCAGTTTCTTCGAGAAGCCTCCTCCACAACCCTCTCAATATTCTCTTCGCTAAAGTCACCATAATCCCCCCAGGTCAGCCAGATGAAGCGCTTTCTCCACCAGTTAACCATGAAACATGTAGGCGAGGCTTGGCAAAAAGCTTTTCCACTGGAAACCTGCACCCTGCCTCTCGGTTAAACTCGTCTACCTGGATGAAAGCCGCGTCCCGTGGTAATAGGAAGCTTCTCCCACGTATTTCTAGCCGGGTTCGGATGATTCAGAGACTGCCCAGAATTTCAGCAAAGTCCCCGCTGCTTAGCCTCCACCCCAGGCTCCCCACGTTTTCCTCCACATGCTCTATTCTTGAAGCCTTCGGAATGGGTACGACAGGCTCGATGCAGATCAGCCAGTTTAAAGCAACCTGGATGGGCGTCTTACCGTATTTCTCGCCAATCCTCCTCAGCAGCCTGTTCCCTGAGAGAGCCCCCTTCTCAATAGGAGTGTACGCCATGTAGAGCATCCCCTCCCTCTGAGCGTAGGGAATCACATCAGTATAGTCCCTCCTGTAGGTTGGGCTGAACCTGTTTTGAATAGCAGCAATATCCGTGTTCTTTAAACACGCCCTGGCTTCCTCCACCCCCTTAACGTTAAAATTGCTTAACCCTATGTGCCTAACCAGACCCTTCTTAACAAGCTCCTCCATAGCCCTCATCGTCTCGCAAATCGGGAAGCTTGAAGGCCAGTGGAGAAGATAGAGGTCTATGAATGTTCCAAGCCTATCCGAGCTCCTCTTAGCAGCCTTCAAAACACCATCGTAGCTAGCGTTAGTCGGCCAGACCTTAGTCACTATGAACAGCTCATCCCTGTCGAAGCCTTTTATCGCTCTCCCCACAAGCTCCTCAGCCCTACCGTTAGCATACATTTCAGCAGTATCTATCATCGTTGCACCCAGCTCAACCCCTCTTTTAAGCGCGGCTATTGAAACATCATCCATGAACCTGTCTTCCCCCATTCTCCAGGTTCCCAGCCCGAGGCTCGAAACACTCCGCCCAAGCTTCTTGAAAAACTTGGTGTCCATAGTAGTGGGTAACAGTGTTCAGAATAAAAGTTTTTGCTTAAACAGTTTTCCAAGCCGACAGTTTGTTCGGGATAGGTATAAATATTAAGCTCCGGGAAATAATCGCGGTGAAAAATGTACCAGCCTAGGAGCTTCGAACACCTGCTTGGCCTTAAAGGCTTCAGCGACCAGCTTCTGAAAAACCATTTCACACTCTACCAGGGCTACGTCAACAATACTAACAGGCTTGCTGAATCCCTATCCCTACTGTTGAAAGAAGGTAAGACGGGTACACCGGAGTATGCTGAGTTGAAACGCAGGTTCGGATGGGAGTTCAACGGGATGAGGCTTCACGAATACTATTTTGGAAACATGGCTAAGAATGGTGTGGAATTAGACAAGGATTCTCATCTTTACAGAAGCATTAGTGAAGACTTCGGTTCATACGAGGCATGGGAGAGGGATTTCAAGGGGGCTGGCGTGATGCGCGGAATAGGATGGGTTGTCCTCTACTATGATCCCTATGGTGGAAGACTGTTTAACACCTGGGTTAACGAGCATGACGTGGGACACTTATCCGGTGCTACACCCGTCCTGATAATGGATGTTTTCGAGCACGCGTATATGACTGACTACGGTTTGAAGCGTGCAGACTATATAGAGGCGTTCTTCAAAGCAATAGACTGGAAAACAGCTGAAGAAAGGCTTTTAAAAAGCCTGGCTTTCAAGTAAAAATCCGTGTTTTTTTCCAGCATTTGCCTCAAATAGTTTAAACGCTAGTTTTCAGGTAACTATCTACGATAAGCCTCACTGCAGGCATGGATCTTCAATAAAAAAATTAAAAACACGTTCCTACGGTGGTTTTACACCCTTCTAATACTTCCTATGCTTCTGGAAGCACTCCTTACAATAGACAGGCCTGCCCTCGGTGGGCTTGAAGGGAACTTCCGCTTCCTTCCCACAGTCCGAGCAAGTTATCTTGTACATTTTCCTCGGCCTGTCCCCGTATCCTGAACTCAACTTCTTCACCTCCTCTAACTTCGGATGCTCGTTTCCGTTGAGAAAACAAGCAGTCCACCATAAGCCTGCAGACACTTCTTTTTAAACATAGCCCTAAACCGTATCTGCTTGAAAAAAGGCGGGAATGCCTTGAAAGCACCGTTTTAAAGCTTTTTAAAACTTAAATCTATAAACGATAAAATTATTTAGATGGAAAATGGTTTCATGGGGTAGAGCATTTAAAGCAGCACTAGTTCTCCTAGCCTTCACAATAGTCTGGGGGATTGTCGGAGCAATTATAATAGGCGCCGGCACTTTCGCTCTCGCACCAAGAGCCTTCTCCTATGAGTGGTATTATGGTGTCCCGATCCCTACGGGTATTAATTGGGGAGCCTTAACAGGCATAATAATCGTGTGGATAATTGGTGGGCTAGTAATATACCTTGGGTCATACGCGTCATACTTTAAAATTCTCACCGAACTTATAGTTGAGGAGACGAGAATGGCTACATCGGTAACAGCCACCCCACCCACAGCAACGCAAGCTACTCGGGCAGCGGGTGCTCCTACACCGATATGTCCTAAGTGCAGCACCCCGTTAACATACGTGCAGCAGTATCAGAGATGGTACTGCCCAACCTGCAGGGAGTACCAGTAGGCTTTAAAATTCTTTTTTCAGGCTTATCGCGAACAACTCGGCTTCCTTAAGCTCCTTCTCACCTGGTTTACCCTTGTTGATCCCGCCGAACGGTTTAACCCATAGCGGGTAGGTGTCCCAGCCCCTGCAGTTGAACTCTCCAACGATTCTGAAACCCTTGGCTAGGAGGCTGTTTCTCAGACGCCTGTCGAAATCATGTATAAGCCTTATCTTCCTTAATCCGCTTGTAGAGAAGATGAATGCTCCCCTGCCGTTTTGGCTTGGAAGCCTGTCGACAAGGCTGAAAAGGCTCGGGTGATGTTTTCCAAAGTATATGCCGGAGCCAAATCCGATTAAATCATATTTGCAGACATCGCTGGCACCCACCTCTGTCGGATTAGACACGTCTGCTTCCAACACGTTTGCTATAGCCTTAGCGATCCTTTCAGTATTACCGTGGTGTATAGAGATATATACGATGAGGGTTTTCATCGCGCACGCTTCAATATTCTATGCTCATACTGTTACGGTATGAATTGCTCCAGGAACTTTTTCGCAACCAGCAGGCCCTCCTTATACTCGTAGAACGGGTCCTCGTGCTCAATGCTTAAAGCATAATCATACTTGTGTTTCTTAAGAATGGTTATGAAATCCGCCCAGTCTAGCTCGCCGAAGCCCGGAAGCCTGTGCGGACACCATCCTTCGCTCCGTATCCCGTTTTCCGAAACTCTGTCCCAGAGTATTTGAGCATCCTTGACGTGAGTATGGTATATTCTGTCTCCAAACTCGTCAGCAGCCCTGACTGCGTCTATCATCTGGCAGATCAGATGGCTAGGGTCGAACTCTAGGCCTAGGTTCCTAGACGGGATTGCTTCAAATATTCTCCTCCAGATGTCGGGCCTGTAGGCAATGTTCCCCGGACAGTTTTCAATAGCTATCCTGATACCCCGGTCCTCGGCAAGGTTTATTATTTCAGGCCAGGTTTTCCCAATCTCCCTAATATTGTCCTCGAGGCTCCCAGGGTAGAGCCCTATCCAGCCGGTTACAACCGGAACCTCTATCCTGAAAGCTGCCTCTATAAGATCCTTGAAAAACCCTTTAGCAAGCCGCCTGTTCTCCTCCACGGGGTCAATCGGATTTCCGTAGAAGCCTATCGCGGAGACTATTACCTTCGAGGAGCTTAAAACATCCTTGACCACCCTAGGGTTTGAAACAACCTCCTTAACGTTGAAGAAACTGCTTCCCGGGCCCGTTCCTATAGAGATGGATTTGAAGCCTTTAGCCTCAGCCCATTCAAGAGTCTTCCTCAAATCCCCCAGCTGCCCGCCGGTTAAGAACCCTATGAACATTTCCTGTAGAAAAGAAACGGTGTAACCGGCTTATAAGCCTTGTCTCCTGAAAGACTTACCAGGATTCCTCTATCTGGAGAAAGAGTAAAATCATCGTTGCCTGCCCACTGTTTCAGCAGCTGTGAAGCTAGGCTGAAAGCTTGGCTTATTCTACCAAGCCTTCCACTTATGGGGAAAGCGTGCGCTTTTTCAGCAGCATCTTAGGCTGGTCATCAAGCGCGTGTAGAGAGAAACATTTTTAGCATACGGCTACGTGTTTAAAACATGCCCAAGTACAGGATCGGTACCTCTACCTACAGTTTCTGGCATTTCCTTCCTGAAAAAGTTCCAATACAACTCGTTATGGAAAAATCGCGGGAGCTCGACCTTGATGGAGTTGAAATACTTCATGTGCAGATGGAGAGCGAAAGCGACAGTTACATAAACAATTTAAAAAGCTTGGCGTTAAGCCTTGGTCTGGATATTTATGGTCTTGCTATACATCAGAATTTCGTGAAGCCAAGCGGAGAACAGAGGGAAAAAGAAATAGAACATACTAAGCGATGCCTAGAAATCGCGTATAAACTCGGCGCTCCAGCTATCAGATTGAATTCTGGACGCTGGGGGACGATAAGGAGCTTCGACGAGCTGATGGCAAACAAGGGTAGGGAACCACCAATCCCAGGCTACACTGACGAGGATGCGTTTAAATGGGTTGTGGAATCCATAGAGGAATGCCTGCCTGTTGCAGAGAATTTGGGGGTAGTGATGGCTCTGGAGAATCACTGGGGATTGACGGCTACACCTGAAGGAGTTGTGAAAATAGTTGAGAGTGTAAACTCGAAATGGCTGAAGGTTCTGATGGATACTGGAAACTTCATCGAGGACACGTATAACGGCCTGAGGAAAATAGCGCCCTATGCAGTCTTGGTTCACGTGAAAACCTACTATGGTGGAGGAGTATGGTATGAGATGGACATAGATTACTCAAGAGTGTTTGAAATTCTTAGGGAAGTCGGATACCGGGGGTATCTTTCAATAGAGTTTGAGGGAAAGGAGGATGCGGTTTCCGGAGTGTCTAGGACGAGGAAAATGCTGCTTGAACAGATGGATGAGTAAAAACAGTGTTTTAAAGCCTGTAAAAACATTTTTGCCGGGGACGTGTAGGCCTCTGCATGGCTAAATCGAAGCAGGAGCTGCGCGAGGAAGTGTGGAGAAGGATGGAGGAGCTTCACGTAACCCGTTTCCCAAGCGCCTTCGGGAGAATCCCTAACTTTGCAGGTGCTGAAAAAGCAGCCTTAAAGCTTACCCGGCTTGAAGAATGGAGGGGCATCAACGTGGTTAAGATTAACCCTGACTCTCCTCAGGCACCTGTGAGAAGACTGGCGCTTCTAAACAATATTACGGTAATAACGCCTACTCCAAGGCTTAGGGAGGGTTTCCTGCTTCTCGACCCTGGAAGGATAGACGCGAGGGACTATGGTTTCGCCTCAACGATTAAGGGTGCGTTCACCCTAGGTAGAAAGATCGAGTTGTCTGACCTGCCAAAAATCGACCTCGTGGTCGTTGGCAGCGTGGTTGTCAACGAGCAGGGGGAGAGAATAGGCAAGGGCGGGGGGTATTCGGAGATAGAGTGGGCTGTTGCAAGAGAGCTCGGCAAGGTTGACGAGTACACTCCCGTAGTAACTACCGTGCACGATGTTCAGCTTGTAAAAGAATCCTTCGAGGTTGCACCGTATGACTTACCGTTGGACTCGGTTGTAACCCCCACGAGAATCCTTAGGGTTAGAAGAACCAGGGAGAAGCCTAAAGGCATCTATTGGAGTCTTATTCAGCCTGAGAAGATTAGGAAGATTCCTATTCTCCAAGAAATGTTTAAGCATGAAAAACTTAATAGGTGATTCAACGCTAGAAGGTATATGTTATACGGTTATTTTGACGATGAGGCGCGCGAATACGTTGTTACAAGGCCCGACACGCCAACGCCCTGGATAAACTATCTTGGACAAGAGGACTATTTCGCAATGGTCTCAAACACTGCAGGGGGCTACAGTTTCTACAGGGATGCTCGCTACAGGCGTATCACACGCTACCGGTATAACTCGGTTCCGCTCGACCAGCCTGGGAGATATGTTTATCTTAGGAATGTTGAAACCGGCGTATACTGGTCTCCAACTTGGCAGCCGGTTAAACACCCCTTAGACTTCTACGAGTGTCGCCACGGACTCGGATACACTCGCGTAATTTCCGCCTGCCATGGTGTTGAGACTAGAATCAGCTTCTTCATACCTCTGGGAGAGGCGATGGAGGTTTGGCGCGTCGAAATCCGCAACACTGGAAGCAAGCCTGTTGAGCTTCAAATGTTCTCATACGTGGAGTTTTGCTTCTGGGATGCTTTAGACGATATGACGAACTTCCAGCGGAACTTCAGCACTGGGGAGGTTGAGGTTGAGGGCAGCGTTATCTACCATAAGACCGGCTACCGGGAGCGCCGGAACCATTTCGCTTTCTTCGCATGCTCAGAGCCTCTAGCCGGTTTCGACACTTCCCGCGAGGCCTTCCTAGGGGCTTACCGTAGTCTTGAAAACCCGATTGTCGTCGAGGAGGGGGAGTCAAGGAACTCTGTCGCTCACGGCTGGGCAGTAATAGGCTCCCACCATGTTAAGCTGAAACTAGCACCCGGCGAGTCGCGAGAAGTAGTTTTCATACTGGGGTACGCTGAGAACCCTGAAGAGGAGAAGTTTGCAGCACCGGGGGTCGTCAATAAGGCGCGCGTCAGAAGAACCCTTGAAAAGTATCTTAAACCCGGTGTGCTCGACAAATCCCTAAGGGAGCTGCGAAACTACTGGGATAACCTGCTCTCAAAATACGTTGTTGAAACAGCCGACAATGATGTGAACCGGATGGTTAATGTTTGGAACCCTTATCAGTGTATGGCAACCTTCAATCTTTCGCGCAGCGCCTCCCTCTACGAGTCTGGAATCGGAAGGGGAATAGGCTTCCGGGATTCAAACCAGGATCTGCTGGGCTTTGTCCACATGGTTCCGGAGCGTGCACGCCAACGCATACTTGATCTGGCTGCAACCCAGCTGCTCGACGGTGGCGCATACCACCAGTACCAGCCGCTTACGAGGAGGGGAAACAAGGAGATAGGCAGCGGTTTCAATGACGACCCGCTCTGGCTGGTCCTTTCCGTGGCCGCGTACATTAAGGAGACTGGAGACTTCACTATCCTTGACGAGCCGGTTGTTTACGAGAATACTCCCGGCACTGAGCAGCCTCTCTACGAGCATTTAACACGGGCCCTTCAATACACTTTAAACAGGCTGGGCCCCCACGGGCTTCCGCTTATAGGCCACGCGGACTGGAATGACTGTTTAAACCTGAACTGCCTGTCGACAACCCCAGAGGAATCCTTCCAGACTGCTCCGGACAGGACCGATGGGAAGACTGCTGAATCGGTTTTCATAGGAGGACTCTTCACTCTAGCAGCCAGAGAGATGGCAAGCATAGCGGCGCACATGGGGCGTTCAGACGACGCTGCCAAGTATCTTAGGCTTGCAGACGAGATGGCTGGGAAGGTTCTAGAGCACGGCTGGGACGGGGAATGGTTCCTACGCGCTTACGACGCTTTCGGAGCTAAAGTCGGGTCCAAAGAGTGTGACGAGGGACTTATCTACATCGAGCCCCAGGGTATCTGCGTGATGGCTGGAATAGGGTTGGGCGACGGCAGGGCTGTTAAAGCACTCGACTCAGTCTGGAAGCATCTCGCAACGCCTCACGGGATAGTTCTACACCAGCCTGCATATACTCGTTACCATGTGAACCTTGGAGAAATATCAAGCTATCCTCCCGGCTACAAGGAGAACGCTAGCATATTCTGCCACACGAACCCATGGGTAATGATTGCGGAAACAATCGTTGGACGGGGTGACAGGGCTTTCGACTACTATAAGAGGATATGCCCGTCTGCCAGGGAGGCGATAAGCCATATTCACCGCTGCGAACCCTATGTCTATGCTCAGATGATCGCCGGCCCGGATGCACCGACCTTCGGCGAGGCTAAGAACTCTTGGCTAACGGGTACAGCAGCCTGGAACCTTGTCGCGATAACCCAATGGATACTTGGCGTAAGGCCTGGGTATGACGGGTTGATCGTGGACCCCTGTATTCCAAGGGATTGGACCGGCTTCCGGGTTACGCGCTCCTACCGTGGAGCAAAATACGTTATAGAGGTTAGAAACGAGGAGCATGTTTGCCGGGGCGTGAAGCAGATTATTGTTGACGGTAAGCCCGTTGATGGGAATGTTCTACCCGTTTTCAACGATGGGGCTACGCACAGTGTCACGGTAGTAATGGGAAGGTGAAAGCCCTTAGAGGATTTTCATAGCCCACAGTATCCCGCCTGAGAGGTGTTTCCTGAACCATTCTTCACCCCATATTTCTTGAAAGTGGCCGAAAGCAGTGTAGAAAACCCTGCCCTCACCATACTCGTGGCACCATGCTAAAGCATAATCATTGTCTTCCCTAGTGCCCTTGCCGAGATCCACTGAAGAATTGTCCAGGCTTATCAGCACACGCGTCCTGCTGCGGCTCCAATCCTTGAAAGTATACACCTCCTCCTTAACCTTAAACTTCTCTGGGAGATGCATAGTGGAGGGATGAGTATTGTCCTCTACTTTCACAACAACCTCCTGTGTCCAGGGGTGGCCGTTGAAGTAGCCCCCAATCATCTCGCCGTAAGCGGGGAACTGGTAGAAAGTATCAGCCGCGTTATGGACGCCGATGAAACCCTTCCCGTTTCTCACGAAATCTATCAGCAGCCTCTTCTGCTCCTCATCCATAGGCAGCTCGCCGGTTGTCATGAAGAGCACTGCCGAAAAAACATTCAGAAAATTCTCCTTAAAGATCGAGCAGTCTTCCGTCGAGAAAACGTTGAACCCGTTGGGCTCGCCCAGTTCCTTCAAGGTTTTAACGGCAATGGGAAGATAATCGTGTTTGAAGCCTGCTGAATGCGTTAACACCAGTAGCCTCCTAGACGCCATGCTCAGGAAACCACTCTCGAAAATTTAAGTCTTACTGTAATTTTAAGCATAGGAGGACTATAAGCTAATATATTGCTCAGGGCGAAACAGCTTCATGAATCCAGATGGCTTTGGAGCATGGCTCATACTAGCATTCCTCTCAGCCTTCTTCGCAGCACTCGTAACAATATTCGGTAAAATAGGCTTGAAGACTGTTGACTCAACCGTGGCTGCCGGAGTCAGGGCAGTAATAATGGCTGCGACAATGATTGGGATAATAATCCTCCTCGGAAGAACCTCGCAGGTAGCAGAGTTAACGCAGAGAGACATGTTTTTCATAATACTCAGCGGGGTGAGCGGTGCGCTTTCATGGGTTTTCTACTTCGCCGCCTTAAAGCTGGCAGACGCCTCCAAGGTCGCAACCATAGACAGGACAAGCATACTCTTCATAATAGTGCTTTCATACCTGGTGCTCGGCGAGGAGGTTTCACTCAAAACCGCCGCAGCAGGAATACTTGTTTTCCTAGGAGCCCTGATATTAATGATTTGAACACGCGAGGCTGAACGGGGAGACCTAAACCCTCCCGCGAACCTTTAGTGCCAGCCGTAGAGACGCATTATAAACGGTGTGACGAACGTCTCTATCAAGCCTGCTACGATGAAGACGGGCACTAGGCCTAGAACAATGTAGACTGTTCTTCTTAAAGCCCTGTGGAACCCAGGGTCTGAACCCACGCTTTCCCTCTTTAAAGCCTTCAGAAACTCGACTCCCAAGCTTAACCCGGCTGAGCCGGCGATCAGGAAGGCGGGAAGCTCTATTATGCCGTGTGGAAGTACTGCTGCCAGGAACATTACCAGGTTTTGAACAATGTCTTCAACCACCCCAAGGATGAACCCGTTGAAAACAAGCGTCGCGAGCACCGGAGCTGTGAATATGATTCCGGATAGGGCTGTGGCGAGTGAAACCTGCCAGTTATGGAAGGATATGTCGAGGGCTAGGAAAGGCAGGCCGAAGGCTGATTCGAAAAGAGTGTTTACCTCCCCCGGCACGTATCCTAGGGAGTAGACTATCTGCCTAATCCCTGAGGAGGATAACTGTCTTCCAAGGACCACGCCCAGGGAGAAGACTACTGCTGAGGAAAAGTGGAAAACCATGTTCTTTGGCTCAGCCAGAAAGCCGGCGAGCTCGCTTAAACCCTTCTTAACCCTTTCTAAACCAGTTTTTAAAACATGCTGGAAAACATCTTTCGAAACAGGGGGGCCGACTGGAAGAGGGGTGGTGAAGGGTTCAGGCTTCCCCTTTAGAAAAAGCATCGTCTTGAATATGTGGAAGACAGGTGTTACAAGGAAGCTTAGAAACACCGTCGCGATTGAAGAGAGCTGGACGCCTAGCAGGCCCGCTAGGAACGCGGCAACAGTTATCGACACCGCGGACAAGACCCTTAGGATGCAGTATGCCGCCGTGTCCGCGGGGAGCCTTAAGCATGTCCCGATGCTTCTCCTCACAGCGCTGAAACCGTAAGCACCGTCTGCGGCTGCAGGATAAGCGTAGACTGTTAAAACCGTTAAGACCAATGTGAAGATTAACGCGAGTATCGCGAGACAAAGCCATAGAAACACCCTGCTCACGACAGTCGAGGAATCGGGGCCTGCGGAAAACAGCTTTAAAGCATCCGCCAGTATTAAGGCTGAGACAATTAGCAGTGGAAGAATCTTCACCGTTTCAACAACCAGTACCGTCCAAGCCATCTTAACCCACTTAAGCCTCATCTCTTCGAAAACGTCTTCTGTTGAAAGCCCGCCTTTTTGCAGAAGACGGAGGTAGGAACCGTATTCAGCAGAGTTCAGAAAACCGCCAGCCAGGATTGACGCTAGGAGGAAGACGAATAGGGATACTGCAGCCGCGATTATGATTGCCGGCACTACCGGGGATAGTGTTGAAACCAACTTGGAAACGTTTCCAGACCCGATTGACTCTGCAACCACCCTGAGAACCCCTGCTGCCGCTAGCTGCGCTAGGCTTGCTATGAGGGTGACGACGACTATGGATTGCTTTAAAACGTCTACGGCGCTGCTCAGAATCACCGGGAGTATTGAGGAAGGGTTGAGCCTCCACAGCCAGTAGGATAAGTTTAACAGGTTTTCCAGAGTAGCGTGCTTAACTGATAAAGGATAGGGTGGCGAGGGAAGCTCTGAAGGATATTCAGGCAGCATGGGAATACTCACACTATAAGACTTGTATAAAAGATATTTAGTCTTTATGCCTAGATGCCTTTAAACATTACGCACCACCATACTGTCCTCTGTTTTTCTACTTTTTCAGTTATTGCTCCTATAAGTCAGGATCCTAGCGAGGGCCTCTAGCGCGCGATTATGACTAGAAAATGTTTAATACAGTCTGCCATTACGTCCCTCGTGATGGGCACGATGCAGGCTCAGAAGCCTTTGAGAAAATACTGTCTGATCCCGGCGACCCTGACTCCTATGAAAGCAGATTTCGAGGTTGACTACGAGCAGCTGGAGGATTACGTAAAATGGCTGGTTAAACATGGTATCGGAGGGGTTGCTGTCAACGTTGACACGGGTGAGGGACCCCACCTCTATCCTGAGGAACGCGCCAGTATTTTGAGACTCTTCTCCAGGATCGTAGCTGGGAGGATACCTGTAATCGCAGGGCTACATGCTCGAAACACTATGGAGGCTGTTAGGCTCGGCCTGCAGGCTAAGGAGGCGGGTGCAGACGGTTTGCTTGTTTTCCCGCATCCAGCCTTCGTAGGCGAGCCGAACAATCATGTGGTATACAACTACCACTCAGAGATATCTGAGAAGGTTGGTTTACCAATGATACTGTTTCAACTGCAGCCAGCCCTGGGCGGCGTAGACTTCAAGCCTGAAACACTGTTAAGACTAGCCAGTATTAGGAGCGTTATAGCGATTAAAGAGGCTTCTTTCGACGCTAGGAAATTCGTCAACGTTGTTCACACTTTGAAGAAAGCCGATAGGAAGATAATGATCCTCACTGGGAATGATAACTTCATATACGAGTCGCTGGTGCTTGGCGCGGAAGGCGGGCTACTGGGCTTCGGGACGATAGCCGTAGAACAGCAGGTTGAAATGTTCAACTTAATTGCTAAAGGCAGGCTGGCTGAAGCCCGGGAAATATGGGAGGAACTGCTACCCTTGGAGGAAGCCGTTTTCGCTCAGCCGGTTAGAGACTACAGGGCACGTCTCAAAGAGGCTCTTGTAATGATGGGAGTATTGAAAACATCGTACGTTAGACCACCGTTGCAGCCGGTGTCGAGTGAGGAGAAGGAAGCCATAAGGAAGGCTTTGAAAAGCCTGAGACTATTGTAGGGAAATGGCTGGAATAGACCTTTCAGTCAAAATAGCCGGCGTAGAGTTTAGGAACCCCCTGATCGTTGCCTCAGGACCACCCACGCTTTCCTCAGAACACATTTTAAAGTGCATAAGAGCCGGTGCCGCGGGAGCCGTTACCAAAACCATAACGTACGACGCAATCCAGCAGGTTCAGCCGAAGCCGAGGATGCTCGTGGTAAACCCGGAGGATGCTCTCAGAAACAGGTTTTACTCTTTCTACTCTATAGACTTGATGTCAGAGTATAAGCCTGAACTCTGGCTTAGGCAAATCAGGGAAGCCAAGAACGGGAGCAAGGCTTACAGGGGTGTTGTAATAGCGAGCATCGCTGGCAGAACATTTGAAGAATGGGAGAAGCTGGCTAGGCTTGTTGAGGAAGCGGGTGCAGACATGGTTGAGCTAAACCTTTCATGCCCCCATTTAGAGAAGGGTGAGCTAATGGGGAGAGCCGTATCCTCCAGACCAGGGGAAGTTTCAGAAGTAATCAAGACCGTTAGGCGAGCCACGTCGCTCCCGGTAATAGGCAAGTTGACACCACAGGGTGTGAACCCGGTTGAACTAGCTAAGACCATGGTTTCCTCAGGGGTGAACGCTCTAGTTTCAACAGCCAGGTTTCAAGGCTTAATCGTCGACCTGGAGACGATGCAGCCAGCCTCCTGGGGCGGCTTCGGAGGCTACGGGGGGCCTTGGCAAACACCCATCAGCGTCAGCTGGACCGCGCACATAGCGATGGAGAGAATGGGAGTGCCCATAATAGGCTCCGGCGGGGTCTCAAAGTGGGGGGACGCCGTGCAGCTTATTCTCGTAGGCGCTTCAGCAGTCCAGGTCTGCACAGCGATCATGATAAACGGGTTGAAGATTATTCCGGAAATACTGGGCGGCATCGAGAAGTGGATGGTTAACAAAGGGTTTCAGAGCATAGCCGATTTCTCAGGGATTTCTCTTGATAAAATCGTGCCTTTAGAGAAGCTTGAGAGAAGAAAACGCTTCCACGTATTTATAGATGTGGAGAAATGCGTCAAGTGCGGCATCTGCATCAGGGTCTGCCCCTACGATGCTTTAACCGCTGAAAACGCCGCGAGCATCCCAACACTGGACCAGGAGAAATGCGACAACTGCGGCCTATGCCTATCCATATGCCCGAGAAGAGCAATAAGCTTCAAGAAAGGGTTGACCGCAGATGAGCAGCCCATTTGAAAACGGGCGATGGGTGCATCCACTTTGCCGTCCGCTTGAAGCGAGTAGAAACGGCCCCTTCCTCATCCTTGACGAGGACGCTTTAATGACTATAGACAGCGAGGGTGTCAAGACAAGCAGGGACGACGGGGAAAGCTGGTCTCCCCCAATATCCGTCTTACAGGGGATAAAAAGCGAGGAACCCGGCTCATACTACATCTTGCGGACGAAGAGCAAGACTCTCGTAACCGTCTACTTGGATTTCACAACCTACAGGTTCAGCTGGGATGATGAAAAGGGTGAGCCAAAGGATGATTGCCGGCTGGAATTGTGGGCAGCCCGAAGCCTGGACGGTGGGAAAACTTGGGTTGACAGACAAAGGCTTTTAGAAGGCTACAACGCTAATTTCTTCGGCTTCATACAGACCAGGAGTGGAAGGATCGTCGCCACGGTTGAGCATTTGACTAGGAACCCTGGCCGCCTTGTAGCCTGCTCGCTGGTTTCAGATGATGAGGGGGAAACGTGGAGGAGGAGCAATTTCATCGACCTAGGTGGACGAGGACACCATGATGGGGCAATGGAGCCTACTGTAGCGGAATTGAGCGACGGACGCCTACTCATGCTTATAAGGACAACTCTCGACCGCTTCTGGCAGGCTTTCTCCGAGGACGGGGGAGAATACTGGCGGATCATTAAGCCCAGCCGGATAGACGCCAGCAATTCTCCAGGATACCTACTGAGGTTAAAGAGTAACCGTCTAGTCCTCGTATGGAACCGTTTAAACCCTGAGGGAAGAGTATGGGAGAAGGCTAAACCAGGACCGGCTTCAGAAAGACCCGTTTCTTGGCACAGAGAGGAGCTTTCAATAGCTTTCTCCGAGGATGATGGTGAAAACTGGACTAAGCCGGTTGTTATTGCAAGGCAGAGAGGTGGACAGTTAAGCTACCCGTATTTGTTTGAGCGTCGCCCAGGTGAGCTATGGATTACTGCGGGCTTTGCCTTCAAAAAAGGATGGCGGGAGCCACTGCCGTTGAGGCTTAAGCTGTTCGAAGAGGATTTTTTAAAGAACATTTTGAAACAGGCTTAAGGCAAGCCTATTGTCCAACCGCTTGCCGCAGCCGCTTTCCAAGTAGAAAAAGTTAATAGAAGCAGAAAACGTGAATCATACGATGAGGAATGAAGAGCACTAGAATAGGTTTAACAATGCTTCTCGACGAGAGGAAGCATGTTTATCCGAATTATTACGAGAAATGTTACAGGGCTGTTGAAAACTGGGCAAGGTTCATCAGAGATTCGATAAAGTTTTCAGATGGCGGTTCGCCGGAGACAGTTGTTTCATCGGAACTCATAAACTCGATAAACACTGCAAGGAGGGTTGGAGAGGAGTTTATAAGCAAGGGAGTTAGGCAAGTAATCCTCGTTTACAACGTCTGGAATTTCCCATACCTAGTCTGGCCTTTCGTTAACACTCTGGGGAAGGATAAGCCGATACTTAACCTTTCGAACAACGAGGGCAAGTATCCAGGCAACGTCGGCCTACTCGCTACGGATGGTGCTTTGAGGCAGGCTGGCTTCAGGACGCATAGGATTATCGGCGATCCTGAAGACCCGGTGGTGAAGGAGAAGGTGAAGAAATGGGTTATGGCGGCAATAGCTGCGACAAACATTAGGAACGAGGTTTATGGCATGTACGGTGGACATTCTATGGGAATGGAGACGGGCTATTTCCACCTCGTACCCATACAGAGGTATTTCGGAACCACTGTAAGCCAGGTTGACCAGCTGCTCCTGGTTGAGAGAATGAAGGAGATAGATGATCAGGAGGTTGAAAAAGGCTTGAAATGGATTGAGGAGACGATAGGCGAAATAAAGTATGATGGAAAAATGCTTACGAGAGAAACACTTGGAAAGCAGATAAGAATGTACCTTGCGGTCAGAAGGATAAACGAGGAGATGGGTTTCGACTTCTGTGGAATAAAGGGTCAGAGGGAGCTTTCTGAACACGTGGTTATCCCCGACGTCGCTGAAATGTTACTTAACGATCCGTATGACTGGAACGGTCCTAAGGAGCCGACTGTCTGCGCCACTGAGGCCGATTCTTTTGCTGCATTAACAATGCAGATACTGAAGTATGTCAGTGGCGGGCTGCCTGTTCTCTTTATGGATGTTCGCCTATACCACCCTGACTTAAACGTGTGGGACTTCTGCAACTCTGGTAATCATGCAAGCTGGTATGCTTCAAGAAGCTTCAACCCTAGGGATAATCTGAGAAAGGTTACGCTTCACCCCGCGTTAGAACTCTACTTTAAAGCAGGAGGCGCGTCCGTCTCGTTCGACGCCGGCCCGGGAGAGCTGACATTCGCCAGACTAGGCTTATTCAACGACAAGATCTACATGATCATAGTTAAGGGTGAAAGCATAGAGCTCGACGAGGAAACAAGATGGAGGATTAACGCGGAAACCGATCCCACTTGGCCTCACGTACATGCTAGGTTGAAATGCTCGTATGAAGAATTCGTCGAAATGTTCCCAGCCAACCATATTCACGCTGTCGCTGGAGACCGTGTTCAAGAACTCAAATACTTCTGTGAAATAACTGGTGTGACACCCATCATCCTAGGCGGGGAAGAGCATTCGAAGCCTATTTGGGACATTCTCAAGTAGAGAAAAATACTTGACCCGTGTCTTTCTCCATCCACCATTATTTTTATAAACAGGCTGAAGCCTTTGAAAAAGCATGGAGACCAACTACGACCCTTTAAACATATTTTTAGAAAAGTATGAGAAGGATAAGAGGGTTTTCTCCTTCAATGCCAGAGATCTTTCAGAGTGGAAGTCTTGGCGTCAGGGTTTTAGAAGAAAGCTTACTGAGCTCATCGGCCTTGATTTCTTCGAATACACCGATATTTCTCCTGAAACAGTTTATAGCAAGAAGTACCCCGGCTACTTTAGGGAAAAAGTAATCCTGAGAAGCGACCCTTACACCGCAATCCCGGTATACGTCTTGGTCCCGGAGGAGTGTGAAGAGCCTCTTCCCGCCGTGGTGGCTATGCATGGCCACGGCTACGGTAAGGATGACCTAGTGGGTATTTGGGAGGATGGGACTGACCGTGTAAACCCTGTATCGAGAGGCTACCAGAAGGATTTCGCGTTGGAACTCGTTAAACGAGGCCTAATCGTGATAGTCCCGGAGCAAAGCGGTTTTGGAGAACGCAGAACCAAGGAGGACATTGCAAAGGGTAGTGAGC
>Ga0315298_1001096_pt1 | contig 50932 bp, 33 predicted proteins | sample WHS_1_MG_FD_203077 | JGI IMG/M metagenome (GOLD analysis project Ga0315298, IMG submission 203077) | Extremophilic microbial mat communities from Washburn Hot Springs, YNP, Wyoming, USA - WHS_1_MG | ecosystem: Environmental > Aquatic > Thermal springs > Hot (42-90C) | place: USA: Wyoming...
GGCTTTTTTGGGTTTGAATCTGGTTTTCCGCGCCCTTACGGGCGCGGCTACGGCGCGCGCCCCTCTGGGGCGCATTTCCACATGCGCCTGTTGCCGGCGGCTTGGAGGGTCGAGTTCAACCCCGACTGATTTTGGACGACGTGGAAGTCGTCCCTCCAACCGAACCGAAAGCGGTGCTGGAGCACCGCGCTCCAAAAGCTTCTACTCCAATCCTTCACACCAGAGGCGTAGAGAGTAAGGTAGGGCGCGCAGTCCACTGCGCGCCGGTGGGTGTCGTGCTGACCCGGCTTCTCGGCCGGAATCCTGCCGTCCGCGCTCTTACGAGCGCGGCTACGTTTAACGGCTGAGACGCTGAGGCGCAGAGTTAAGGTAGGGCGCGCAGTCCACTGCGCGCCGGAACCGCTCGCACTGGCCCAGCCTATATCAGCTTGAATCTTGTTTTCCGCGCCCTTACGGGCGCGGCTACGAGCTGGTAATCTGTTGGTGCGGGAAAAACACCCTGTTGATTCTGCATGCGGCGGGCAGAGGACTGCCCGCCCTACCAGCGATCGGGTTTTGACGAAGCAAAATCCGCCACGAAAGTCACCGGATTTTGTGATTACGACCGGATGGAATACTCGAAATTGGGTGTGGACCCGGATATTTGTCCAGCGACAACGAAAATTTTCATGGCCACGCAGAGTTGCACAAGGTAAGAATTTTGGGCGATGAAACTGCTCGAGAACCAAGTTGCTGTGATAACAGGGGCTGGTCGAGGCATTGGCCAGGCCATTGCAATCAAGTTCGCCGCAAATGGAGCTGATATTGCCGCTGTAGATCTGAAACTCGAGTTTCTGGAACAAACAGTCGAAGAAGTTCACAAACTTGGCCGACGCGCTTGGGCAGTTGCAGCCGACGTAGCGCAAGCTACGAGCGTCGAGGCTGCGGCTGAACAGATACTTGCGCAAGCAGGTCGGGTAGACATTCTTGTCAATAACGCCGGCATCACACGTGACGGTCTGTTAATGCGCATGAGTGAAGCAGACTGGGACGCAGTGCTAGCCATCAATCTCAAAGGTGCGTTCCTGTTCACAAAAGCCTTCAGCCGAACTTTCCTCAAACAAAAGTCAGGTCGAATAATCAACATCGCATCTGTAATTGGCCTGATCGGGAATGCCGGGCAATGCAATTACGCAGCTAGCAAGGCCGGATTGATCGGGTTTACCAAGTCGGTTGCGCGCGAGCTTGCGTCGCGGGGTGTCACGGCAAATGCAATTGCACCCGGCTTTATTGAAACCAAAATGACCGAGGCACTTGGTCCTGAAGTACGCGATGCTATGCTCAAACAAATTCCGCTTGGTTGTTTTGGGAAACCCGATGACGTTGCCGAAGCAGCGCTGTTTCTTGCCAGCCCGGCTGCGCGGTACGTAACCGGGCAGGTACTAGCCGTTGACGGTGGTTTGACGATGCAATAAGCCGCCTCCCCTTGCGCAGCGATTCGCGTCGGGGAACACCCGGCAAATCAAGCACACCCAACCTCAAGCCTCGAATTGGCGCAACCCGGGCGCTAATTTCCTGTCGTTGCCTCAAACGTGTACTTACCCGAGCCAATTGCAAAAACTGCGCAGTTATTTTCCTGCCTAACAAATTGCACCTCGCGACACCGATCCACCGGCCTGCCGTTTACACGCACCGCCTGTACCGACCTTGCCGGTACAACAACCATTGCAGTTGTGTTAGCCGGAATGTAAACATCAAGGCTTAATTTGTTACCCGAACGACGCCAATGTGCGGAGATTTTGCCGTGGATTGAATTGTAGCTTGCGCGTGCCCAGGTTAAATCCCCCACAGGCTGCGGTGCGATGATGATTTTCTTGAATCCGGGGCCGGCTGGATCGGGTCTGATACCGGCGATGTCGTGGTAAAACCACTCGATGATGTGGCCGAGCATGAAATGATTTTGCGAGCTGCGCCTGCGCGCATCCCAAGCTTCGGTGAGGCTTGTTGCGCCTATCTTGAGTTGGTAGCCGTAGCCGGGCCGTTCAGACTGATTATGCATCTGGTAAAGCACATCGCTTCGCCCGGCATCGGCCAACGCACGGATCAGGTACCGATGGCCCACGTCGCCTGCTGTGACGCTGTTTGTATGCGCATGCACATCACGCACAAGCGCATCGAGCACAGCCGCACGCATCTGCGGTTCGACAAGGTTCATTACCAACGGAATCGCGTTTGCCGTCTGGGAACAGGTTGCGTAGCAGAGCTTGTTGGTGTCGAAAAACGCGCGGTTGAACGCAGCGCGGATGGCTTCGGCCCGAGCGGAAAACTCTGCAGCATCGTCCGGCCTGCCCAAGAGCGCCGCCACCTGCGCCATGATCCAGGTGTCGTAGTAATAAAACGCCGTTGCGGGCAGTGCAACCGGTGTGAGCTGTGATACGCCGGGCGGGTTCGGGCCAATATCATACCAATCGCCCAAGCCGTAATTGACGATAAGATTTGTCGCACGCGACCCCAGATACGCCAAGTACCGTTTCATCATCTCGTAATGCTTGCGCAATAACTCGATGTCACCCGCAAACTGATACTGTTGCCACGGCACAATAACGGCTGCGCTGCTCCATTCGGGCGAATCGCCGAAATTATTTCGGGGGCGCGTTGTGTCATTTGGATCGCGGAACGTGGTGTATTCTGGGGCGGTGGTTGGCACGAGCCCACTTTCGAGCTGTGAATCTGCGATATCGTTCATGCCTTTTGTATAAAGTGCGTTCAGGTCGAATTCGTACCGGATTGCCGGGCCGTTCAAGTGGTACTGCTCGAGCCAACCAAGTCGCTCGCGATGCGGGCAATCGGTAAGCACACTCATCATGTTGCTGCGTTGCGCCCAGCGAACAAGCTTTCGGATACGGTTGAACAAGCCGTTCGAGCACTCGAACTCACCCGCCGGTTCCGAAGCCGAATGAACCACCACGCCCTCGATTGATTCAACCATAGGCAGGGTCTCCTGGCCGGGCGCAGGGTAACGCTCGACCTGCAAAAAGCGCGCGCCGTGGTAGTAAAACTTTGCCGCGTATTTCTCAGTGCCGCGTCCGGCCAACGTGTACTGCCAATAGGCAAGCCCGCGCCGACCGCCACACGAGCCGCGGTCAACAAACCCGTTCGTGTCAACCAACTCGGCCGGTATAACACGCACGACCGAGCCCGCCGGGCCACGCACTTTGAGTCTGAGCATGATCGAGGCATTTTGCCCGAGGTCATACACAGTTACGCCGTTGGTGGGGCTGGATACGCTAGTTGGCTTGAACACTTCAAACGCACGGATTGGCGGTGCTGCACACGACAAACCGCGCAGTTTGCCACCGGGCCCGTCCAATTCAACGGCGTGTTCCCAGCGTGAATCGTCAAAACCGGGTTTGTCCCACCCGCGCTGCACGAGGCGCGCGTCGAAATCTTCCCCACCAAACACACAACCGAAAGTTATTGGCCCCGGATACACCCGCCAGTTTGTGTCCGTGCAAATGGTCTCGACTGTACCGTCGTTATATTCGAGTCTGAGCTGTGCAATTGCCTTGAGCGGGCCAAACGAGCCTCTGAACTTTTTGAATCTGCCGGGGGCACCTTCGACATGGTACATGCCGTTGCCGAGCAAGATACCGATTGCATTTTTGCCGCGGCGCAATGCCGGTGTCAGGTCGCGCGTATCGTACAGGCAGGTTTTGTCGTATTTCGTCCAGCCAGGCGGAAAGAAATCGTCGCCGACCTTCCTACCATTCAGAGTCAGCTCGTACTGGCCGAGGCCGCAAATGTGGATTATGGCACGGCGCACTCCGGGCCGAACTTCAAACTCGCGTCGGAGCAACAAAGTCTCATGGTTTGTGCGTGCACCGATCCAACTGGCTTTCCAATCCGTTTCATTCAGCAACCCCATTGTCCAGTTAGCCGGCTTACTCCAAGCAGAAACGCGCCCGTTTTTGTCCCACACGCGCACCTTCCAGAACACCTGCTGCGACGATTCAAGTGTACGGCCGGCGTATTTGATGTGTGTTGTTTCATCCGAGAAAACCTTGCCACTATCCCACAAATCGCCAATGTCTTTTGCGAGTAACTTCGGCGAGCTGGCTACCAAAATTCGATATGCAATCTGGTACTGGCCGCGTTCTGTACTGGCAAGTTTCCAAAACAGGCGCGGTTGTGGCACGTCAACACCGAGCGGGTTGACCCGATATTCGCAACGCAGGTCGGTTGGCATTAAACCGCCGATGCTCGATGAGCCGCCAACTAAAAATAAACAAATGGCCGCAGCCGCGCATGGCGCGACAACCGATCCGATTGCTTTGGCGTTATTCATTTAGACCTCCAGTCCGATGATTTTCAATGCACAAGCGTGTTTGCACGGCGGTTCGGGCGGCAACCGCACGTCAAGTCCGGTCTTGTCATGGTTCCAACGGAGCCTGCCGCCATAGCCGAGAAGTTCAACGTGCCTTACCCGCCCCTCCACGTGCGGCTGGCTGATGCCAAGCGCGGGTATGAGCACACGGCCGGTCTCGGGCCAACCCATGAAAAACCCGTACAGCACATGTTTCTTGGTAGTGAACCGGTAATCCGCAGCCGTCAGGTCAACCCGGCTTGTCTCGGTGTATTTTTGTTTTGGGTCATGCGGTTGCACCGTTGGCCCGCCCCCGAAGATTTTCCACGGTCGCGTGCCGTAAATCGCCTCGCCGTTGATATGCATCCAGGTGGTGATTTCGTCTAGAATTTTCATCTCGTCGGCATCGAGTGTGCCGTCGCTGCGCAACGGGAAGTTCAAAAGCAGATTGCCATTGCGGCTTACAATGTCAACCAGCATGTCAATGATGCGTTTGGGCGACTTGTATTTTGCGCGCACGTCGTAGTGCCAGTTGCCAATGCATGTGCACGTCTGCCACGGATATGGCCAGTCGGTCTCAACCACACCGCGTTCTTTGTCGAACACACAAATGCCATGGCTGGCGTCTTGTTCGCTTTTTGCAGTATAAACTGCCTCGAGCCTACCGCTGTGCCAGCGGGTGTTTTGATTGTAGAAATGCGCGACCAAGCTCAGCCCAATTTCACCGAACGGGATGTGCCCATCGCAATACACAAAGTCAGGTTGCGCTTGATCAATCAAGTCCTTTACGCGGTCGAACCAGTGCAACTTCCATTTTTCCGGGATACCGTCTTCGTCCCAAGGCAACTGCCGGTACACGGTCGGACAATCACCGTATAAATCTGCGTATTGCGGGTCTGCGCCGTCGTATGGCACACCGGCCAATGGCCCTTCTTTATCCGCCCCGCGTGCAACTGACAGCCATTTGTACGCAATCCACAAATGCTCGCTCACACCGAATCGGAGGCCGTGCCGGAGCGCCGCCGCCCTGAACAATGCGACAACGTCTTTTCTGATGCCCATCCTGACGGCGTTCCAGCGTGTATGCCGCGAATTCCACATATCGAAATTGTCCACGTGCACGCCCATGGTTACGAAGTACTTTGCACCGGCCTTTTTGTACAGGCCGACCAGGTAGTCCGGATCGAAATTTTCACCACGCCAGGTCGGGATTACATCCTTGTATCCCACTTTCGACGGATGACCGTAGCGCTGTAGGTGGTATTTGTACTGTGCGCTGCCCTGGATGTAGATGTTACGTGCGTACCAATCGCCGTACTCAGGCGCAGATTGCGGCCCCCAATGCGCCCAGATGCCGAACTTGGCGTCCCTGAACCAGGCCGGCACACGATACGCCGCAAGTGACTCGCGTGTGCCGACGAAACGCATCTCGCCTGCGCGCCTTTGCTCACCAAAGACTTCGCGCCCCGCCCCTAGCGTTCGCCCGACACAAAAAGCAGGCAACGCACTTGCGAACAACTTAATTGCTGTTCGTCTGGTCATTTCCATTGCGATCAAAAATACGTTGTCGGCATTTGCCCAGGTTCAGACCCGCACAAACTGGGCGCGGTTAATTCGTTAGCTGCTCACACACGACTTGAAAAGCCCAAACCAAACACAGAAACGGTCACATTGTGCCGGACAGAATTTCGTCCGGCCACGTGTAGCTGCCCGGTTTGATTGTGACAAGACAGGCCGACGCCGCCACAGGCCGGAGCCGAACGACGCCCGGCGCAACTTCGCGCACAACAGTTAGTCGTTGCCAGCCGAGCCGACCCAGCACGGCTGCTGCAGTTGCGCCGCCTTCGATGTAAATCCGGTCAATTTGAACCGAGCGTATCACACGCAAGGCTACCCTGCTCAAGTAATTCAACAACTGTTTGGGCGCACGTTGATCCTGCAGCAACGGTTCGCCTGTACACAAAACAACACGGGCATGCTCACGCAGCGCGCACACGGCTTCAGACACAATAGCATCGAGTCGCTTCTTGCACACCCTCAAGCCCGGTTTGCACACATCGAGCAGCGAAAATACCGGTTGACCGGCCTGTCGCAAGCTGCTGATGAACCGGCGTGCTGAATCCGAGCAGGTACCGCAAATGAACAGTTGACGTGTCCGGTCCGCCTCGGAAGATTCAGTTTGGAACCCGACAGCCGATTGGTGTCCGGCGGTTTCAAGGACCGCACCGAAAAAATCTGCCCCACCTGCCGGCAAGGTTTCGCTTGTTAACGCACTGGCCCAGATGCGCAAGTCGGTTATTTTTACTGTCTCACCGATGATTAGACCCGCCTCAGGCAATGCATTACCGGGCCTGCGCACATGCAAAGGTAAAAGACCCACAGGCTCGACCAACCGACGCACCTCGCATGTTTTTCGCGGATGCAATGGATCGGTGCCGAACTCGGTGAGGTGAATCGGTTTGCCATTCACATAATACTTGCCGTGTTGAATCACTCGACCCCGAGACGGGTTCGCCGGCACAAGCATTGCGCGTGTTTTGCACAGTACCTCCATGATCGCCTTTATCTCGGCTGCAACAGGGCCGCGCAAGACCGAATCGGTTTTTTTGTAGATCAACTTTGCGCCGATGCCCTTGAGCATTTGTGCGGCTGCCGCTGCGCGTCGGGCGGCTTCAGCGGGCCGACACGCACGCGAGTCGGTGTCGAGACACACCAAATCAACATTCTTCCAGGCATCAGTCGAGATACCGGGTCGCCTGCGCCTTGAAGCTCGACGCGTCGAGAGGTCTGGTCCGAGCATGACGACCTCTGCATGCAGTCCGTTACGCAAGCCGACCGCACCCAGCTCAGCCGCACCGGTCAGGTCGTCTGCAATCACACCAATCATGCGGTCGTGTGCGTGGTGGATTTTGCCCGGGCAAGCTTTGCTGCCACATCAATTGCTGCAAACAAACTGCGTGGGTCAGCAACGCCTTTCCAGGCAATATCAAATGCCGTGCCATGATCAACGGACGTGCGAATGATTGGCAACCCGAGTGTGATGTTCACCCCGGTCTCGAACGCGAGCATCTTAAACGGGATGTGTCCCTGGTCATGGTAAAGTGTCACGTAACCATCGTAACGCCTGCGCATGGCGGCGGTGAATGCGGCGTCGGGTGGGAGTGGACCATCGGCTTTGATCCCGCGCTTTTGCGCCTCGCGAATTGCAGGCTCGATGAATCGTTCTTCTTCGCGTTGGCCGAACAAGCCGTGCTCGCCTGCATGCGGGTTAAGCCCACACACCGCAAGACGCGGTGCCCGCCCCAAAAGACCTGTCAAGGCATCCGCAGTCAGCTCAATCACATCCAAAATTCGCCCGACCGACAATTGCTGCGGCACATCGGCATAGCCCACATGGACCGTAACCATGCTCACCGCGATAGACTCAGACCAAAGCATCATGCACGTGCGTTTTGCGCCTGTCATTACGGTGAAAATCTCAGTGTGTCCTGGGAACTGCACACCAGCCATGCGAAGTGCTTCTTTGTTAATCGGGGCGGTCACAACACCTGCAATGCGCCCGGCCAATGCAGCCCGAATTGCATGTTCGATGAACACAAATGCCGCTCTGCCACATGCAGCGGATACTTCACCCGGCTTGACCGAACCCGGTTTAACTGCAGCGCAGTCAACCACAACCGGTCCTTCAACCGAATTGAGCTTTTCCCAATCAGGAAATGAAACGACCGGACAAACCGGCCTGGGGAACCCTGTTTGCCCCAGTTGCTCCAAAACTGCTGCGTCACCGAACAGCACAGGCACGCATTTGCTCAGCACCACAGGCTCACTTAATGCGCGCAAACACAGCTCAGGGCCAACCCCGGCAGGGTCGCCCATTGTAATGCCAAGTAGTGGGCGGGCGTTCATTTAGCCTTTCAAGCAAGCAAACCGCATTTTTTCATTTCAGTACGCAGATTCTCAACGTCCGCGCTGTCCACAGGCAGCAACGGAGGTAACACCGTCGGCCCGCATATGCCGCGTAAAGACAACATCGCTTTCAGAGCAGCCAGTGATTCGCCGAGGGAACGGCCCTTCTGATAAATCTCTGCGACGGCATTCATTTGTTTGTCCAACGCCTCGGCTGCTGCCCAGTCGCCGTGCCGCGCGAACTCACAGAGCCGATGGCAAACATCTGGAATTAAATTCGCCACGCTCGGCACGATACCGTCTGCGCCGAGTCGCAACCCGTGCAACATCAAGCTGCCAATGCCGATCAAGATCGAAAAATCGGGTTCATTACCGAACCTGTCCAACAATTGCTGGTGCCGAAGTGCGTTGTTTTCGGAATCCTTGACCCCGGCCAGCCGGGGATGTCCAATCAACGAGCCGACCAAATCAATCGGGATCGAGACACGCGTTGTGGCCGGGATGTTGTAGATCACAACCGGGCCGTCCACACCGTCCAAAAGCGCCCTGTACCACGCAAGTAATTCGCGCCCATTAACCGGGAAATATACCGGGGGCGGCGCAACCACAACATCTGCACCTGCGCCAAAATACTCGTTTGCCGCTGCAATTGCGTCTGCCAGGCTTGTATCTGCTATACCGGCATACACAAGTGCCCGTCCTCGAACATGATTTACCGTGCACCGAACAAGCCGCATCCGCCACGCGCGCGGTATCGAGGTGCCCTCGCCTGTTGTGCCCATCACAAAAACACCTTCCACATTCGCTTTTAGCTGCGTTTCCAGCAGCCGCTCCAGCGCAGCTTCGTCAAGCTCGAATGAGCTTGTGACCGGTGTCACAAGCGGTGTGACCGTACCGCGCAGTTTCTTTTTATCCGCCATGGATTTCATCTTACCATGCCTGTTTGTAAATTTGGATTGCGTCTGCTTCGGTCAGAGGCCGCACATTGTTCTTCAACAGGCGCGTGACCTGCATGGCTGCACGGGCAAGCTCAGGGATTGTGTCCGCAGCAAGCCCAAGCGCACTCAGCCGGTCCGGCAGACCGCTAGCCTTCAACAACTCCGCTAACAACGCAATGCCGCGTTCGGCAGTTGTAAAAGCATTTGGCCCCTGTTCAACGCCAAGTGCAAGCGCAATTTCAGCGTACCGCTCCGGCGCAGCCGACAGATTGAACCGCAGCACATGCGGCGCTAAAACCGCATTTGCAACACCGTGCGCCACACGGAACTGCCCGCCAAGTGGATAAGCCAGCGCATGTACCGCGCCGGTGCCGACCGGCCCAAGACATAACCCACCGTAAAGACTGCCCAAGGCAAGCGCCGTACGCGCATCGAGGTTGTTGCCGTCTCGAACCGCTTTGAGCAGATTTGCTGCGATCAACCGGATACCCTCCAGCGCGTACAGGTCTGTGACCGTGTGCGCGTTCCTGTTTGCGTACGCCTCGATGCAATGTATGAGTGCATCGAAACCGGTTGCAGCCGTTGTCATGGGCGGGACTGTTGTTGTCAAGACGGGATCAATCACCGCTGCATCCGGGATCAGATGCCGGCTTACGACGCCTTTTTTGGTTTGATCAGTTTCATCCAAAAGAATTGCGTTTGGCGAGACTTCACTGCCTGTGCCGGCGGTTGTTGGCGCGCAAACAAGAAACAACGCGCGCTCGTCAAGTAGGTCTGTTCCGAACACATCACGCACAGTTTGTCTGCCACCGGCTAATGCAGCCACAAGTTTCGCCACGTCAAGTGCGCTTCCGCCGCCGATGCCAACCACGGCATCAACCAGGTTCGCACCGGCAACAGCAAGCGCAGACTCGAAAGTTGCAACGGTCGGCTCGGTATCAACAGGTGGGGCTTGCACTATCGTCAGACCCGCACGAACGAAATCTTCTAGTAAAGGCTGGATCGTCCGAAGCACCGGCGTGCTGCTGACCAGCAAAATACGTCTGCAGCGTTGCTGCACGAGAATCTCGGTCGTACGACAGGCCGAGCCGGTGCCGAACACAATTGTGGGCGGTTGTCGTAGTGTAATGGTGTTCATCAACCGACTTTTGGTTGTATAACAGTCCCGCCGGGCGCCGCAGCCGTTCCGCGTCGCCTTTCGAGCCAGCCCCATAATGTGAGCGCGTGTGTGTCCGGCGCAGGCGGCGCGAAAAAGAAACTGGCCAGCCAACCCGCTGCAACAAGCACAATATGGCCGAGCACACCAACCATTATACCCGGCAGCGCGAAGTTGTACCTGCCGAGGTCAATCAATCGTTCTTTGCCGCTTGTGAATGTGCCCCAAGCCGTAAACACAAGACAGACGATTATGCCGACCCAAACACCCCCTTTATTGGCGCGCCGACTTAAAAATGCCAGAATAAACATGCCCGCTATTCCGCCGGTCAAAATTGACGACACGGTAAAGTACAGCGACAGCGCGCGTTCGCCTCGTAACGCTATTACAATTGCAATTGCAACTGCTGCAAACCCGCATAACGCAACGATTAACCTGCCTGCCAAAAGCCGTTGCCGGTCGGTTGCATTAGGCTTGAGCCGCCGGTAATAATCTTCAACCGCTACTGCCGAAAGACAGTTTAAGTCAGATGCCAACGTTGACATCCCTGCCGCAAACAACGCTGCCATGAACAAACCCGCCAATCCAACAGGTATCTTGCTGCTAATGAAGTACGGGAAAACCTTGTCTGGTTTGTCAATGTGCGCCGGTAGCGGTTCACCCGACAACTGGTAGTACGCCCACACCAACGTGCCGATCAACATGAACAGTGTCCACACAGGCAGACACATCAACGCGCCGGTTGCAACGCCCTTGAGCGCATCGCGATCGTTCCTGGCAACCAAATACCGCTGTACGATTGTCTGGTCGCCCGTGTACTTCTGCAGGTACCAAAAAAATCCGTAAAGTGACATTACCCAAAACCCTTTTTTTGCAAGGTCAAAATCCATGCTGCCGAGACTGAACTTGTCATGCCGCCACGCAAGCTCGAATGCAGCCGCCGGGCCGCCGGGTGGTAAAAACAACAAAAACCCCAGACAGATAAATATGCCAAGCCACATGATGATGCCCTGCAACACCTCAGTCCAAATCACCGCCTCAAGCCCGCCGAGCAACGTGTAAAAAATTGTCACCGCACCGGCCATAAGTATCACGGCGTACAAGTTCCATCCGGTCATGCTGTGCACTGTGAGTGCAAGCAGGTAAAACACGAAACCCATCTTTGAAAAGTGCCCGATCGAAAACCCGAGTGCACTGTACGCACGCGCGCCGTAGCCGAAACGTTTACCGAAATACTCGTAGGCACTCATGCCCACCGCATGCCTGAAAAATGGGATCACGACCAGCCCAACGAGCAGTAACACGCTTATGACCATAAATCCGGGGACAAGTTCGCTCCAATTACCTGCATAAGCCGAGCCGGGGTAAGCAATAAAAGTGATACTGCTGATCAACGTTGCGAAAAACGAGAAACCCATCGCCCAATGCGGCACCGACCTACGCGCAACGAAATAACTTTCAGTCGAGGTCTGCCGACGCGAACAACGTAAACCAATGTACGCAACCGCGCCCATGTAAAGCGCGATTACAACCAAATCAAGCCAACGAAATGAACCCATTTGCGTTGTTGTTTAACTCATGCAGTCTTGGGGCGCACTTTTAATGTTTCCAATGTTACCGGCCAAACTGTCGGAGCCGGCAGTGTGCATTTGCAGACCGTCATAATCAAGACTTCCTTGGATTGGGCTGAGACCGCATCGCTGCCCTAATCAAGTTTGGCGCGCGACCGTCCCGGTCGCAGAAGACCCGCGGCCAGGATGGCCGCGCGCCAATCTGCCCAAAGGCGCGCGGGCGTCCACGCCCGCAGAAATACACCCAGCTTAACACGGCCACATCATCGGTTCCACCGACCCGCCGCTTCCACACCCTCAAATATGACCTCCAACCAGTCCCGGTCATTTGTAGGCACTGCGGCCAGGATGGCCGCGCGCCAATCCGCCCAAAGGCGCAGAGAGTAAGGTAGGGCGCGTCCCGCATGTGCGGGACGCGCCGCCATCCGTACACCCGGAAAGGTCCGGCGGGCAGAGGACTGCCCGCCCTACCAGCGATCGGGTTTTGACGAAGCAAAACCCGCAGCGCAAATGTGGATGAGGCAGTCTGATGGCTGCAAGATTAGCGCCACAAAAAAGCAGTCCGGACGGCACAGCAAATCCCGCGTTGGAAGGCGACGCTGGGTCCGAGCCGGCTGCTATGCGCGCTCGTGCTATACCAAACTTTGGCTGACGCGGAAGTCGTGCCAATCAACCGAACCGAAAGCGGTGCTGGAGCACCGCGCTCCAAAAACTTCTACTCCAATCCTTCACAGTAGAAGCGCAGAGAGTCGGTAGGGCGCGCAGTCCACTGCGCGCCGGCGTCGCTCGCACTGGCCCAGCCTATCGGCTTGAATCTGATTTTCCGCGCCCTTACGGGCGCGGCTACGGCGCGCGACCCTCCCGGTCGAAAAAAGCCCTGACACGCTCCATCCACCTTGACGGCACTGCGCCCAACATGGCCGGGCGCCAAAGCTGCCCAAAGGCGCGCGGGCGTCCACGCCCGCAGAAATATACCACGCTTAACACCGCAACATCACCGTTCCCACTGGTCTGCCACTTCCACACCCCCAAAAGACCTCAAATCAGTTCCGCTCACCAGCAGGCACTGCGGCCAGGATGGCCGCGCTCCAATCTCCACCGGCGCGCGACCGTCCGGGTCGCAGAAGACCTGCGGCCAAGGTGGCCGCGCGCCGCCCTGGCCCAGTAGCAGCATAAACCAAATTTCATTTTGCCTGGCCGATGTAGTTGCCGTAATCAAGCAACAACTTGCCTGTGATCAACAGTGCCACCGCCCATGCCAACGTCAGTTTTGTACTGCGCCTGCAGCCTTTCCATTCTTTGAGCCCAACACCAACCAACGTCCCCAGCAAAATCGAGAGAATCATATGAATCGCCCAGCATGCCTGCTCGAAACCCTTGACTTTGACGATGAAAAAGTGGCCAAAACCGTAAAAGAAAAACTGGCCGTACCACAAGCACCCAGTCAGAATTGCCATTGCCCAGTTGACTGGCAGTTGTATCGGGTTGACCCCTTGCGGCAATGCAAGCATCTGACCAAATGTGCCCTGGCGATAATGCAAAAACAGACAATAAATTGCTGTTGTCAGAAATGCCCCCGTATTCGAGAAAGGATAAATTGCGTTGTTGCGAAACGACGTCGCGTCGACACCCAAAATCGTGTGGCCAACAGCGGCCTGCTCGGCAAGCTTTGCAATCGGTGCGCCCTCGGTCAGCGCCATCCCATACACGCCCGAAAGCACACCCGCCAGCAAGCACAACACCAGCCCGATTGCAGCATTGCTCTTGCCGGGGGTGATAGCTGCAGGGTTTAGGTCGCGTTCCTTCCATCGCCCAGCCAAACCGCAAAATGCAATCCCGACCATGCCAACTCCGATCCCGAGCAATACCCAGCCCGAACCTGTTTTATCCAGAAACATCCGAATGTTCGCGGCATAATTGACCAAGCCGGTGTCGCCTTTAACAATTGCGTATGCTGTGCCAACCAGGGTTGATACACCAATTGCCGTTGCGTACGTGATTGAAAACCCTACGTATCGAATTGCCAGGCCAAATGCAGTGCCGCCAATCCCGTACGCTGCGCCCAGCAGAAACGTGCGCAACAGCGCGTCGCGCGGTGCCTGGTACACAACAGACCAAAAAGCCGGCACGGTCAGAAACGCCCCGATAACCGGCAATAGCAACCAACAAAACGATGCCTGTGTCAGCCAGTATGTTTGCCATGACCACCCCTTGACTTTCCGTTGTGGGACGTAACATACCGAGGCCGACGCAGCGCCAATGGCATGAAACAAGATGCTAGCGATTAATGGATGCATAAGGGTCACCAAGAACTCCGAAATCCGAGACTGGAAAACCGAGACAAATCCGAAAAGCGAACTTCAAAATCCGCGTCAAGCGCCTCTGGTCTGGCGGCAACGAAAATACCCAATGCGATTTGTCCACTCAGTATTGGGCAGCCAATTGCATCATTCTGTGCGGGCAACAGCTCGCACACGACCAGTGCGCGCATAAGGCCGAGCCGCATGCAACGCACACGCAACCTGCCGATGCAGGTTTGGATCAGCCCAGGACTTGCACCAGACAACTTCTGGATCGGCTGAACGCAAGTATGGTTTGACCAATTTCGAGTGAAACCGGACACGTGCAAATGCGTCGTTCGAGAACGACCGCATGCGAAGTGTTTTGGCCGTATTGCCGCGTATATCGGCCATGCGTTTTGGGCGCGTCTCTTTGGGTTTTGGGCGGCTATTTGCATTGGGCCAGGTTCAGATTCCGGGCGTGGAATTTTGAATCTCAGATCTGCAGGTCAAATTCACCCAGTCGTAACGGGTACTGCCCGGTTTCCCGTACGAGTTTGACAATGTGATCGTAAGTGCTGCCGGCCACAGCGGCTGTGACAGAGTGATCTGACATGAAAATATAACCGCCGCCCTTGGCAGCATTGAGCTTGCGCAGTACTTCGCGCCGTACACGCTCGAGGTCGTTGGTTTCCCAGACCGTGATGTCGCTATTGCCACAAAAAGCTATTCGATGACCGAACCGCCTGCGCAACTCGATCACATCCAGACCGGCTTTAGCTTCGAGCGGATTAAGCCCGTCAATGCCGATCTCAATAAAATCTTCAATCAGCGCCTCTATATTGCCGCAACCGTGATAGATCACGGGTAACCCAACTGCATGTGCAGCGTCAGCCATCTGCGCAACCCAGGGCTTGAAATACTTTCGCCAGTAGGCCGGTGACATAAACGTGGCTTTCTTGTAAGCCACATCGCCCCAGATAACAAAACCATCGAGCCAATTGCGTCCTGCCTCAAGCTCGGCTCTGGCCATTTCAACGTAAAACGCGCCAAGCCGGTTTATTGCCGCCCCCATTCGATCCGCGTACTCGCCAATCCAAAGCATTGTATTTGCTTGGCCAATTAAGCGTGTCAGGCACTCGCTTACCTCGATCATGCTGCCGAACACGGGGAAATCCGGCCAAAGGCGCTGAACTGTGTCAATCCACGGCGGTGAGTTGCGCTCGAACCCGTCGCCAACACCAGCAATCTGGTTGTCGCCACCGGAAAAGAACCTGCGCGGGTCACGTGGATCATCGAACTCGACACGCTCGAGCTGTTCGATGCTGGTGATTTCCCAGCCGCACATCTCCGGCATTGGGAACTCGAACCGTTTGCGCAGCGTGGCGCCGAAACCTGTCTTAACAACAACCTCTTCGTGCGTTTCTCTAACGACCTCGAACGACCGTATCCACGGGTCCATGTTCGGCACCGTCACAACAAAATCCAAGTCGTAGTGCCGATACGGGTCTGCGTCTTCGGCAAGGCCAAGTTCAGCACGCCAGCGCCGGACAAATCCGCCCCAGAAAAAATCACTGATCGGCACACGGTCAGGTTCACAATGCTGCAATGCACCAGTTACGCGCCGGAGTTTATCGAGAGTTTTTTGCGGGCGCACCCGATTTATGCCAACTGCATCTGAGCTTCGCATCAGTTATTGTACATCAACACTTTGTCCGAGCGAGCCGGTCCTCCAATGGCGCCCGGACTTGTTCGTTGATTTTTAACTGTCCCGAGCAATTCTGACCAGCACAGAATTAGCCTGGTCACTTGGATTTCTTGCTGCGCCGGGAAAAAAGCCCGTGGCAAAAACCCGCTCAGCGCTTGCTTGATGGATAATTTGCTCGGTGGGCATGGGTTTCGAGCTGCCAGGCCGAAATCTTGGGCGAGTGCATTTGAAACATGCGTTTGTGGATTTCGGGTATTCGCATATGTGCGTAAGCAAACTATAAATATTAGCGTTCCGATACGATACGGTTGCTTGCATTTGTCGTGAACGCCGAAAAAAGCCAAACGAGTCGCGTGTTTAACACATGCGGACCGAGTGGACACAAGCAGTGGCCAAACCGCAAAAAGCCCACACCACAACCAAACCGGACAGTGTATGAAAACAAATATCGTTCCGAAGACGGTCGTTGTTGCACTTGCAACATTTGGCGTTGTGCTCTCAGCAGGTGCTGAAAGTTATCTCAATACGTTTGACGAGCCGCGCGACTTTGTTGCGAACGGCATAATTGGTGATTCATTCTGGGACGGCGTGTACCTGCGGTTTGGGGACGTACCGGGTGGCTCAGCAGGCGGTTATGGCAATGGCAATACAGTCCGAGCTGATACGACCTTTTACCCTGGATACCTCAATCTGCAATCTGCTGGAGGTGACTGGTCAGGCGCAGCCAATGACGGGTTTTACCTCTACAAGGTTGTCAGAGGCGATTTCGATGTGTCAGTCGAGAACTGCCCGTACAATTTCACCGGTGCAGGCATCGGGTTTGACAACCGTGCCTACCATTTCGCTGGGTTACTTGTTCGTGCTTATCACACGAACAATTCCGGTGCGCCATACAGCACAACCCTTACAAACAACGCAGAAAATTTTGTGTTACTCTGGCGGTTCAACGAGTTCAACATTGATACCCAAATCCGGATCGCCACAAACGGCGCTAATCTCGAGTACACCGCTACAGCCGGAGCCGATACAAACACCTCACGCTTTTACCGAATCGTGCGCCAAAACGAAACAAATTTCATGTTCTATGTTAAGACAAACGCAACAGACGATTGGTACTTAATCACCGGCGCGCCGACCGTAGGGGGTATCTACAGCAGGCCCGACTGGGCGGGTGTGACCTTGCAGGTCGGTATAGCGCAGGCACCTTTTTCAACTGCAGCCCGCGACGCTGTATTTGACAACTTCGCAATCAGCGGTCCGAACGTCGTTATCCCGACTACAATGCCGCCTGCACCTTCAAACGTCCAGGTCACAGACGTAAACAGTAACTCGGTGCGGATCACCTGGACAAGCAACGGCGGCGACGGGAGCCTAGTTGTAGTTAGGGCGAACGGACCTCTAATAGCTAACCCTGTTCAGGGTGAAAGATACACCGCCGACCCGGATTTCCGCACAGCCCCCGGCTTGAGCGCTTCAAGTACACGCATTGTGTATGTGGGGTCGGGCACTGAAGTTGTCGTGACCGGCTTGGGCGGCAGCAACAATACGTACAACGTTGCGGTTTACTCATACTCAAGTACAGACTCCGGCCCCGTTTACAACACCGCAAGCCCCGCTACGGCAAGCTTCATCGGCCCGGGCCGGGTTGCAAGCGTAAGCTTTACTGTCACACCGACGCAAATCCCGGTTGGTGGCGTAGGTTTCCCGCGCGTGATTGCAACTTACAACAGCGGCGATTCGTACGACGTAACGGCTGATCCGTCGTCGGTCTGGGAATCGAGCGATCCGAATATCGTTTTGCCAGGGTACGGCTTGTTAACCGCCATCGGGACAGGTGCAGTGCAGGTCGTGGTGACCTACGCGGGCATTCGGGGAACCAATACTGTGACGGTGGTAGAACCTGTGTTCAAAGACAACTTCGACACAACTCACGATTTCAAAGCTACCACTGTTGTTGGCTCAAAATGGGACGGTATATATCTCGGTGCTGGCGACGTACCGTACCAACTATCGAGTAACCTTGGTGGTGGCCCCGGAACAAACATAATCGCAGATGCGAGCGGTACCGAACCCGGCCTTCTAACAATCCAAAGCGCACAAACAGGTTGGGAAGGCGCTGAAAACGACGGGTTTTTCCTGTTCAAAGTTGTGCCGAGTGATTTCCAAGCGTCGGTTTGCCTAGTGTCAAATCAGGTCATTGCGTGGCATTTTGCAGGACTGCAGGCCAGAATATTCGGGGAAAGCGGTGCACCTGGTGGCCCACCGTCAGGGACCTACCCGTACGGGCGCGAGAGTCACGTAAACCTGTGGCGGTTCGACCAGTTCGGCATTAGCACATCATCGCGCCTGATCAGGCAAAACGCTACAACCGTTTACGACCACACCGACAGCGAAACCACAATGCGGTGGATGCTCTTGGCGCGTGTCAACGGCACGAATTTCTATTTTTGCAAACGCGCCAGTGAAACTGACCCATGGCAGCCCGTGCCGACCGGCGCAATGATCGTGCTTGACCAAGCAGCAAACAGACCAATGCAGGTGGGTCTGGCACAAGCAACTTACACGGCTAACGCGGCCACAGCACAATTTGATAATTTTATGTTGCACGCCGACGGGTTGGCGGTTGGCACGCCACCAACCGGTTCGCCTACCGGTTTCACAAATTGGGCGAACCCTGTGGCAGGCACAATTACGTTGGCCTGGACAAATGCACCCGACAGCCTCGGCAGTATTGTAATAATGCGAGCTGGCAAACCTGTGAATGCTGCGCCCGTACCAGGGACAAGCTACACCGCAAGCTCCGTATTTGGGGCGGGGTCTGACCTCGGCAGCAGTAATTATGTGGTCTATATCGGCTCAGGCACCTCTGTGACAGTCAGCGGCCTTGCGGCGGGTGTAACGTATTACGCTGCCATCTTCGCTTACACGACAAACGCACTTGGCCAGCCGATCTATAACCAGCAAACCACAGCACCCATACTCAGCGGGTCGGTGGGTGTGTTGCAGGACATTTTCTTGCGTGTTTCAGGCAACAACCAAATTCCGCTCGACGGTGTTGGCATCGCGCGTGTGACCGCGCAGTACAGTGGCGGTGTAAGTGCCGACGTGACAAGTTTGGCAGAGATCACGTGCAACGATCCCGGCGTAATCGTGACTACCAATGTCAACCGGCTGAACGCGGTCGGCCTCGGCCAAGCAACGATAACAGCAGTTTATGGTGGCAAAACAAATTCAGTATTGGTGACGGTGCGCAACCCGGTTTACGTGGACAACTTTAATGTGGCGCACGATTACCTGGCAAACGGTACTACCGGCACTATCTGGGACGGCGTGTATTTTGGCGCGCCTGCAAATCACCCGAACAACTCGATCCCATACGGCAGTTACGGTGCCGGCCTTGGCCAAACATTCGTGTGCGACGCCAACATCACAAGCAACGGCGTGCTGTCAGTCCAGACAACACACACGGATTGGGAATGGGCGGATAACGACGGGTTCTTCTTGTTCAAGTATGTACCGGGCGATTTCCAAATCAGAGTGCATATCACGGCCAACGATACCAGCCAATACCCACCGCAATTCCATACCACTTGCGGTCTGATGGCACGACAATTCGGCCCAGGCGGCGCACCATCAGACGGCCCGCTCGGTACAAATGAAAACTGGGTGTCCTGGACAAGATTCGATCTGTGGGGTATCTCAACCTATGCAAGGAGTACAACTGCCGACGGTAACACTATTCAGTTGACCACGCCGCTTGCAGGCAACACCAACTATTGGTTGCTCCTGGTCAAAGACGGCGCCAACTACCACTTCTTCGAAAAAGCGAATCCGGAAGACTTGTGGATCGAGCGATTCCCAGGCTCAGTAGTTCGGCCGGATTTGATCGGCGCCATGCAAGTCGGCATCATTCAGGCAACATTCAGCGATGCAGTTGTCATGTCACAATTTGACAGCCTGATGCTGGATGTGACCGCGCCGACACTCGAGGCAATACCAGATGCGAACAACGTTGTGTTGCGCTGGTCGGCTGTGCCAGGTGTGGTGCTCAAGCAAACAACCAGCTTGAGCCAGCCAAACTGGCAAACCGTAACCGGACAGCCCGTCCTCAGCAATGGCCTGTACCAGATAACCATACCAATGACAAACGCCACTGCATTCTTCCGGCTGTTTTACTAAGTTGAACCGTGCTCATGAATAAGTACATTTTTATTGGAAACGCTGGATCAGGGTAACGCCAGAGTCTGGCCGGTCAGGATTGGTGCAGTTATGGAACAAAATGAGACTTTAAAGAACAAACCGTTAGCACGGCGCATGATCCGTAGAAAGCCGGACAAGGCGCAGACATTATTGAAATGCGCAAATGGATTTACGCTCATCGAACTGTTGGTGGTAATTGCAATCATTGCGATCCTAGCCGCTCTGCTGTTACCGGTCCTAAGTAAGGCCAAGGAACGAGCCAAACGTACACAGTGTGTAACTAATCTAAAGCAGTTGGCCACCGCCATGCTGGGCTACGCTTACGATAACAACGACAGATTCCCAGACGGAGGTGGCGCATATTGGTGCTGGGATCTGCCGCGCACCGCTGCAGACGCGATGCTTGCTGCGAACTACACTTTTCAAAAATCGTGTTATTGCCCGGGTACAGCACCCAGGTTTACCGATGAGGATAACCTACGCCTTTGGGATGGGTACGGCTCGTACCGGGTGATCGGATACGCGCTAACGCTTCCGAACACCCCAAGCCTTGCTAGGACGAATCAAAATTTTACCATCCATCCAACACCCATGAAAATCGGGCCGACTCTAGTTCAGCTCGAGCCACTGGCAAAAAGGGTGCTCACGGCCGATGCCACTCTCTCACAAAATACCGATTACGAGGAACAGAAGAAATACACCTATACTTCATGGACGCGAATTACTACAGGAAGCTATCGCAGGCCAAGCGGTGAGCAAGTGCCACATCTAACCCCCCATATGAAAGGAAGCCTTCCAGCCGGTGGCAATCTTGCGATGCTTGATGGCCACGTGCAGTGGCGTACGTTCGCAGACATGCACGTCAGGGCAAATGGGATTTTGTGGCCGTCACTCAATAACACCTGTCCAACTTATTGGTGGTGAATTTGTTCCGTAGGTTTGGCGGCTCGGTACTAATGTTGGCCCGGAACTAAAAATTTGGAGCCAACTTACTTTTGCCTGTACTTTCTCTCGTATTGCAATGACCGCACAATTGAATACACTCGAGGCGCTAAATGGACGTGATTTTGCAGCGGTTAACCGACGTCACAACCCTCAACCCGCGCACACGTATCCAAGGTGTGCGTTCGCCAAGCGCTGAATTGCGTCCGTGGATCGAAAACTTCCCTGTTTGCGCTGCATTTGATCAATACCATATCGTACACGTCGGCATCGAGAAAGCCGTGCCCACAACGCGTGTTGTGCGTACCAAACAGACCACAACATATTTCCTCGCATGTTACGGCGGTAAAGGCAGAGTGTTGATTGACGGACGGTGGCGGCTGTGCAAAAAAGGAATGGCATGCCTGCTTCCCGCCCATACACTGAATGCTTTTGAAACCGTGCCGGGCGAGACATGGGAATTTTGCTGGGTTTGCTACCAACGCCCAGTTGACCAACGGCCAGTAGCGGACGCAACGTCGCCCGTGCTCGCTCAGTACGACCCATTACCGTTGCGGGCTGCGATCCAAGGCCTGCTTCACGAATGCAACGGCGCTGCGCAACCCGCACTGATGCAGGAATGGACAGACCTGATCAACGCCTATGTGATGCGGTTCGCAAAACCTGCCGATCAACCCGATAAACTAAGGTTGCTTTGGGAACGAGTCGCTTCAAATCTCGCCGAAGAATGGACGCTATCAAAACTTGCCAAACACGCAGGCTACAGCAACGAACACTTGCGCCGGCTTTGCCGACGCCAGCTCGGCCGCAGCCCAATGCACCAGGTCACTTACATGCGAATGCGCAAGGCAACCGAGCTGCTGGTAAACACAGACCTTACCGTCGAAGCTATTGCACAACAGGTTGGGTATCACAATCCGTTCGTTTTCTCAAATGCGTTCACAAAATGGATCGGCTGGCGGCCATCGGAATACCGGCGCAAGAAAAATTTTGCCCACGGTAAATGCTGCGGTGCGACACAGACTCTGCCGTGCAACTAACCGTTTCATGCTACACCCGCATTTCTAGAGCATCACAAATTTTCCCTATGATTTTTTTACGATGTAAACGTGCTGGTTATCTAACCGCCTAAAAAGCAAGCTCTACCCAATGGCATACCCGATTCCAAACCGGTTAGTCAGGCCCCTGATACGTACGCTTTTACCATATACACCGGGTGAGCAACCCAAGGTCAAAGGGCTTGTCAAACTTAACACAAACGAAAATCCGTATCCCCCATCGCCAAAAGTGCTGCGTGCGGTGCGTGCCGCCGTTGACGGTCGCCTGCGACTTTACCCGAATCCGACGGCTGACAGCTTGCGAGAAAAGCTGGCGCGGTTTCATGGCTGCAGCCCCGACAATATCATCGTGGGCAACGGGTCTGATGAACTGCTCGAAATGGCGGTGCGCTGCTTCGTTGAGCCAGTGGCTAAACCAGGCAACTCGTCCCGAGCCGCGCCTAGCCGCAGCAAACATGCTCAACACCCAGCAAACAACATTGTCCAATATTTCACCCCAAGTTACTCGCTTTACCCTGTTTTGGCAGATATGCACGGCGCAATCAAAAACCCGGTGCCGCTGAACAGCGATTTTACGCTGCCGACCCTGCCTTCGCTCAAGCGAGGTGGCCTCTGGAATTTCAATGCCGCACTTACGTTTATCACTACGCCAAATGCCCCAAGTGGTCGGGGCTATTCGACTGCCCAGCTTGAGGCACTTTGCCAGGTTCAACGCGGTGTTGTTGTGTTGGATGAAGCGTATGCGGAGTTTGCAGATGAAAATGCGTTGTCGCTTGCGCTGCTGTACCCGCACGTGATCGTGTCCCGGACATTCTCAAAGGCGTACTCGCTTTGTTTCTTGCGGGTGGGCTACTTCATTGCACACGCAGACCTGATCCGCGCCATGCACAAAATCCGAGACAGTTACAACGTGAACGGTTTGGGCCAGATCGCCGCTGAAATAACGCTCGACGATATCGAATATTACCGCCGTAATTTCGCAAAAATAATTGCCACACGCAATTGGCTGAGCAAGCAATTAACGGCCTTGGGGTTCAAAGTGGTGCCGAGCTGGACAAATTTCATCCTTGCCATGCCGCCCCACCCGCACAATACGGTTGTTGACAGCAGCAATCGTAGTCAAACACACGTGTCCAACGCAAAGGACTGGTTCCTGCAATTGCGAGAACACAAGATACTGGTGCGTTGGTTTGATCAACCGGTTGTGCGCGATTACCTGCGCATAACGGTCGGCACGGCCGCACAAGCACGGTACCTTGTGAAAGTGGTCCGTAAAATATTGGCCACCGGATAAAGAAATCGGCTGCGCTCGCACCCCCCGCGCACCGAACACGTAACGCAACTAGGCGCACCCGCCGGCTAAACATGCCATGCAAGTGCGCCTGAGCGCTACTGTTGGCGTTCTTCGTTGCCGGTTTCGCCCAGTTTCGCCTCATCGGCTGCATCGAAAGCGTGCTGCAATGCGACGAGGTCTTCTCCGGGCTTGAGCGCATCCAACAGTTTTTGCTCTGCCTGAAGCTGCTCGGGTGTGTAATTGGCTGCCTTGATTGACAGGCCAATTCGCCGTTCGGCACGGTCGATCTTGATTACACGCGCAGTAACCTCCTGGCCCACCTTGAGCACATTCTTGATCTTGTCAACGCGTTCCTCGCTGATCTGTGAGATGTGCACCAAACCGTCAATGTCATGCTTCAACCCGACAAACGCGCCGAAGCTGGCCAGTTTGGTTACCTTGCCCGTAACAAGGTCGCCTACACGATACAGCTTATCAATGTTTTCCCACGGGTCAGGTGTCAACTGTTTCAACCCAAGCGCAATCCGTTGATTCGGCTTGTCAACCTCTAGCACAACCGCCTCAACTTCATCCCCCTTCTTGAGCACCTCGGACGGATGATTGATCTTCCGCGTCCATGAAATGTCAGATACGTGAATCATGCCGTCCAGACCGTCTTCAAGCTCGACAAACGCACCGTAACTGGTGAGGTTGCGTACCTTGCCTTTTACACGGCTGCCGGGTGGATACTTTTGATCAGCCGTATCCCACGGGTTCGGCTCAAGCTGGCGTATGCCGAGTGAAATCTTCTGTTCGTCACGGTTTATGCCAAGCACAACAGCTTCAATTTCCTGCCCGGCCTTAAGTACGTCGGATGCCTTCGCAATCCGCTTCGTCCACGACAACTCTGTCACGTGCACCAGCCCTTCTACACCCGGCTCAAGCTCAACAAACGCACCGTATGGCACTACATTGACAACCTTGCCTTTAACACGCGTGCCAACCGGATACTTACTCTCGATCTGGTCCCATGGATTGGGCATCTTTTGTTTGAGGCCGAGACTGACCCGTTCTTTCTCGCGGTTTACATCCAAAACAACAACATCAATTTCCTGCCCGATCTTGAGCATCTCACTCGGATGATTTATCCGGCCCCAGCTCATGTCAGTGATGTGCAGCAGACCATCTATGCCGTTCAAATCAATGAATGCGCCAAAGTCGGTTATGTTCTTGACGGTGCCCTTGCGGATGTCGCCCGGCATCATCTCAGCCAACAATTTCGCACGCCGCTCGGCGCGTTCCTGCTCGATAAGCTCGCGTCGTGAAAGTACAACGTTCTGCCGTTCTTGATTGATCTTGACAACCTTAAACTCGAATGTCTTGCCGACGTAATCCTGCAGGTTCTTCGGTGTCACAATATCAATGTGCGACGCCGGCACAAACGCTTCCACACCAATGTTCACCATCAGCCCACCCTTGACAACCGACTTGACCTTGCCGGCTATTTTACCCCCTTCATTGCAAATCGTCAGTATCCGGTCCCAGTTCTTCTTGAATTCGGCCTTTTCATGGCTCAACACGACCATGCCGTCTTTGTCTTCGAGCCGCTCGATCAGCACGTCTATCTGGTCGCCAACCTTCAGCGCATTTATGTCCTCAAACTCGATTGCCGGTATCGAACCCTCGCTTTTGTAACCAATGTCAACCAGCACCTCCTTGGGCCGGATTTCAATGATCGTGCCTTTGACGATCTCACCTACCGCAAAGCGTTTAACGCCATGCTTCAGCGCATCTTGCATGCTCACCATAACGTTTGCTCAAAATTCAACATCCGAAGGGGAAATTGTCCGTTGCCCGCTTCTAAATGCCGCACAACAAATGCTCTGCTGCACCGCCGTGCTCGGGTACGCCGACCAACGCCGGCTAAATCAACCCAACACGTTGCAACAGAGCGCTCGCGCCCCGGATTTTAGGGGCCAATCTTCAGGTTGTTGTTTGTTTACGTTTCATTGCCTTATTGAACTGTCCGCACCCGCGGCGTTCAAGGCGACCAAAAAATTAATGCTAACCAACCCAGATGCAACACCAAATTTTAGCAGTATTCGCACCAACACAGCCACGGCACGCAATCTATGTTGACCCTGCTGCGTCTGCAGCGTAGGCTCTTGGCAAAACTTGCACTGAAAAAATCTAAAATGTTATGCAACACACAATATCTGTCCTTGTTGAAAACAAATTCGGTGTCCTGGCACGCGTGGCAGGCATGTTCAGCGGACGCGGCTTTAACATAGACACACTTAACGTTGCACCTACACAAGACCCAACCGCATCGCGCATGACAATCGTCACACAGGGCGACGATGCCACACTCGAACAGATCGTCAAACAACTCAATAAACTGCCCGAGGTAATCGAGGTGCGCGATTTCCGCGGCGGCGAATACGTTGACCGTGAGCTTGCCCTGGTGAAAGTAGCCGTGAACTCAAAAACTCGGCCTGAGGTAATGCAAATCACAGACATATTCCGCGCCAAAATTGTTGATGTGCAGCCCAAGAGCCTCACAATCGAAATCACTGGCACTGAAGACAAGGTTGACAAGTTCATCGAGCTGATGAAACCGTTTGGGTTGCTCGACCTCACACGCACCGGCAGAGTCGCGCTTCCACGCGCTTGACCGCCTGCCGCACAACTGGATGTTGTCCCAAAAGTCTCACCTAAACGCCTTTGCTTATCGCAATAACACCAAACCGAAAATAACACGTGCAACCACGCGGTCCGTGCGTTGCGTGAATCATTTGTCAATCGCGCGCATACGGGATTGTCGGATCTGTAATTCCCGTGACCTCAACACACCGGGTCAAACCCTGCGGTTTAACCCCGCGAACTGGACCACACCAATTCACTGTAGGCGCTCTGACAACGACACCGAACGGTAAGACCGTCCCGGGTTTTGAGGTGAAAAAAAACCGCTAAACCTACCCACGCATTTTCAAGTCGCCAGAACCGGCACGGCATGATTCAACAGTACCGATTGTTTATGCACTGTGCTCGGGCAGAGTTTGAATTGTCTTAACCCCCAACTTTTCGGCAAGCCGGGGAACGTTTTATCGAAGCAATTTCTTGACCGCCATGGCACGGTTTATTATCTTCGCTGCTTAATTAGCTGGCAGCATACACGCCTACAGCACGTACGCAGACGTTCCGACGCTGTACGGCATGGCCGCCGAGGATAAGATTTGGACATGCTTTACGCATTGTTCAATCTAAACGCAAAGGCACCAATGACGCCGCCACGCGCCACGACAAACGGTATTAGCCACAGCGGTAAGCTGCATCCGCACACACAATTCAAGCGCAACATGTTTGCCCCAAAACTGTAACTGCGCTTCCCACGCCGAATTATGACAACGACAACAAACAACCCTGAATTCTGGAAACGCAAACTCGCAGCCTACCTGCACGATCCACCAAGCAAATGCTTGGACATCGGAACTCACGGCGAACGATCCGACGCCGCTTTCCGTCAAGCCGGGTTTACTGACACTGAAGTGGGCAAGTACTTCGCTTACGCCGACCAGACTGGCGCTGCCGCGGATCGCTTGCCGTTCCCATCATCCCGCCAAGCAGAGTCGCAATGTACCTTCGACGGAATCCGCAACGCCTTTCGGCATCCGTTGAATGGAACGCTCCTCCCGTTCCACGAGGAATTCGCTTCCGTCGACGCAGCTTTTGAAGGCGAAAACTCCGTCCAACCGAAACTGACGGACGAGTGCCTCGAGCGCCTGCCGGACGATGCAGCTCGGTGGCGAGCTCGGTTTTTCGCCCACTGGCGCCTTTGGCCCCGGCACGCCATGGAAAAAGATTACCGCCTGGCCTTTCTGCCGGCCGACACCCGCATCCCGGATCACTCCATTTGGACCCACATGCAGGTGGTGTCCGCCTTGGCCGGTTGCGCCGGTCCAGATGAAGTCTGCCAGCCTGGCTTCCTAAAATTCCAACTTGGCCCCGTGCAGGATTTCATCGCCGCAGCCCGCAGTACTCGCGACCTATGGAGCGGCAGCTACCTGCTCTCATGGCTCATGGCCGCCGGCCTGAAGAAACTCTCAGAACTTGTCGGACCAGACGCCGTCATCTTCCCAAACCTGCGCGAGCAGCCCCTGTTTGACTTGCACTGGCGCGAAGATCTCTGGAGTAAGGTCTCCATCAGTGGCCAGCGCTCGGTTTGGGATTCCTTGGAGTGGAAACCACGAGGCCTCCTCACGCCCAATCTCCCGAACGTCTTCCTCGCCGTCGTACCCGCCCCGCAGGCCACGGAGCTGGCCCAAGCCGTCTGTAAAGCCATCGAGGACGAATGGAAACGTATCAGCGATGCCGTCTGGAAAGCCTGTGAGCAGGCAGGCTTGACGGCTGATGAAGGCGGTTTCACCGCTGCCCAACGCAAGGCCCGCTTCGACACTCAAGTCAAACGCTTCCTTTCCCTCTCATGGCAAGTCACTCCATGGCCCGATTCCTTGGAAGCAGCTCTGAGACTTGCCGACGGTTTCGCTAGCGAGATGCCTATTCAACAGGCCCGCGCCCGCGTTCAGGCCATCGTGGACATGGCGGAAAAACAAATGCCCAAGGAGCATCGCGATCCGCGCTTCTACACCAACGACAACCCACCCAAGCTCAACAACCTCGGCCTCGGCTGGTCGGTCATTCTTGCATTCAACAGCTGGCAACTCGATGCCGTGCGCCAAACCCGCGCCTTCCCCGCCGCAAACACCGGCGGCTGGCAGGTCGGCACTTTCAGCAACAAAGACGCCCTCACAGGTCGTGAAGAAGCTGTCGCTGGCGGGCGGACATGGATGGAGCGAGCCGAAAAAGCTGGGGCAGCATGGGCAACCCTCTTCAAACATGAAGATTGGCTAGGAGCTCCTACGCTCATCAAGCGGGTGTGGCACTACGCTTATTTGGCCGCCGAGCCCTGGAACCTAAAAACTGACCCCGAGAACTTCCCAATGCCAAATACCCGTGGCATTGCCATCCATGACCCCGAAAGAGAAATCGATGACCAGGGACAGTCAACAGAAAAAGAAAGGTATTTTGCAGTGTTAACCTTAGACGGTGACGAGATCGGAAAATGGGTTAGCGGGGAAAAAACGCCAAAGCTAGAAACACAACTCGCAGACTACAAAGACCATTCCAAAGGTCAACGCTGTGGGATAAGACAATACTTTGAGCAACTTAAGTTCGGGAATTTCCTCCAAACACAACGCCCTCTCTCACCCAGCTACCACCTGCAATTCAGCGAAGCCTTGTCCAACTTCGCGTTCCTATGCGCCCGCCCCATCGTCGAGGCGTTCGATGGCCGGCTCATTTACGCTGGCGGCGACGACGTACTCGCACTGCTCCCCGCAGACACTGCCCTGGTCTGCGCCCAAGCCCTGCGCATGGCGTTTCAAGGCTCCCCCGCCATCCAAGACACCCTGCACCACTGCGCCGCCGAACTGCTAGACCGACATCTGCGCGAAAAAGCATGCAAGCGGGAAGCCTCGTCTCCGCCTGACTACCAGATACTCGCCGGCGAGCGTCGCCTCCTTCACGGGGAACATCAGGGCTTTCTCCAACGCATTGATCGAAAAGACCTGCAAAGACATCCCATCCCATTTCTCGTCCCTGGGCCAGCTGCAGATTGCTCGGTCGGCGTTGCTATTGCCCATTTCACACACCCACTCCAAGACGTCGTTCGGAAAGCTAGAGAAGCACTAAAATCCGCTAAATCTAAACTCGGGCGCAGCGCTCTTGCCGTCACCACAATAAAGCGCTCGGGTGAAACCGTCCAATGGGGATGCAACTGGGATTCAGGTGGACTCGAAGCTTACCTACTAATGTCACAGGCTCTACAAAACAAAATCATAAGCGCTAGGTTCCCATACCGCCTCATCGAACTCGCATCTAAATACATAAATCATGCCGCAAGCCACGCAGGTAACACGCTACAAACCGATTACTTTACCAAAGAAGAAGCCATTAAAGTTTTAGAAAAAGAAATCTGCTTTGTCGCCGAGCGTCAGAGGGGGCCTAATTACGACCCCGCAGAAGTTCAAAGGCTATGCGAAGCAATCCTTCAGTTCCTTAATCACGGGACCCTAAAAACCGCTCGCCAAACAATCGCTGCCCTAATTGGCCTCTGCCAAACCGTAGCTTTCATCGCAAGGAACACTGAAACCTCTGAGTCAGAATCACCCGAAACCCATCAAGAAGCCGAAAGGCAGGTTACCTATGAATCACAATAACACACTGCATTTAATCATTCTTCAGCCGACCGATGTCTTATTTTTCCGCGACGGTCGGCCGATGGAAGGCTCACTGCCCGGATACACTGCTGCATGGCCTCTGCCAAACGTCATTAACCATGCACTCCACGCCGCACTGTATCGCGCCGGTGTCTCAAAAGTGCACCTGCACCGGCCCGGCCGAAGCGGTCAATACTCGGACGACCGAGACCGGAAATTCGGCTGTCTTGCAACCGCTGGGCCTTTCCCACTCATGATCCCAAACGAGAAGAATAACCTTTCACAAATAAAATGGTACTTGCCTCGCGCTTGCGACACCCAGCTCAGCGATTCTCTAAAAGTCACCCATCTGCCCGTCGAAGGCAATTGGCGTGAAACCAGTAGCTTGCCCTCGCCACTTAAATACGCAGTGGCAAGCATCGTCCCACCAACAAAAGAAACCACCAATAAAAAATGGATTTCATCCGAAGCGTATCACAGCTACCTAACCAATTCACCAGACAGCCTCGATCCCAACGATCTTCTAGCCGACTCAGAGATAGCCGACCTTGAGTCAACCATCGGTATTGCCATTGATCCCTCAACTGGCACAACGGGCCACGGCGAAACAGAAGGCAAATTCTACATAGCCAATTACCTCCGACCCCGCGAAAACTTCCGAATGGCAGTTTTCGCCCAAGCCATTGACAAAGAAGCAGGCGACCTAATCGGCGCCCTATTTAAGGACGAACCACAAAGCATTATTGTCGGTGGCCAACAACGCCTCTGCACCGCCCAGAATACGGACGCACCACAACCACTACCATTGCCCATCGGCCTCCATAGAAAAGGAGACTTTAACAAGCTTCCTACTGGCAAGTACGCCGTAAAATGGATCCTGCTCAGCCCCGCAATTTGGCCAGCAATCCCTGAAAACCAATCTGAGGGCATTAAACCCCATCCAGGCGGTTGGCTACCCAACTGGATCTGCCCAGAAACAGGCCGCGTCATGCTTAAAGCTGGCGATACCGACCGCAAACCAGGTGAACGCCGAGACGACTGGCGGAAACGTGTGCGTAAGCTTCCAACGATCCGCGCGCGCCTCGTGGCTGCCTTGGTGCCTAAACCCCTCGTGGTTACGGGCTGGGCATTGCCTAACGATGTTGACCGACCCGAAGGCGGAGCTAAAAGCACGCATTTAGCCGTGCCTGCAGGTGCAGTTTATTACTTCGAAGCCGACTCAGCCGAAGATGCCGTAGCACTTGCCCATGCACTTAATTGGCACGGCGAGACGGCCGGCACGAGCATAAAAAACCGTCGTAGCACGCTTTTGGGCGAGAAAGGATTTGGCTTAGGTGTTTGCGGCACCTGGCAATTTTTTAAAACTGACTTATCGGACCGTAACAAAACGTGATTAACCACATCCCAGAAACCAAACTATGAAAAAGAAAATCCTCTACATATTCACTCGCACTCCCCTACATGTAGGGGCGGGCGCCAGCATAGGCGCCATAGATCAACCCATCATCCGCGAACGCCACACAGGGTTCCCAGTCATCCCGGGCAGCTCGATCAAAGGCGTTCTGCGCGATGCCTGCCGAAACGATGAGCAACTCAAAGCCAAAGAGGAAGCCATCTTCGGCAAGCAGGACGACGCCGGCAAATTGACCTTCGGCGAGGCCAAAATCCTCGCCTTCCCGGTCCGGTCCGCCAAAGGCTCATTCGCCTTCATCACCTGCCCGCTCGCCCTGGAACGATTCCTCCGGGAACGGCCCAGCGATGGACAACTGAAAGTTCCCGCCGAGCCGAAAGAAATGGAGTGCCTTGCAGGCGATGCCGTCACCATCACACGCGCCGGGCAAACCGGCATTGTGCTTGAGGAATACCGCTTCAACCGCACAGCCGCCTTTCCGCAGGATTGGGAGCAGGCCCTCCTGTCGCTCCTCGACGACCCGGTCTGGCAGGCGGGTAAAGGCCGATTCGTGCTGCTGAGCAACGGCGACTTCTCCCACTTCGTCAAAAACGCCTGCGAAGTCAGCCAGCACATCAAGATTGACCCCAAGACCGGCACAGTGGAGGACAGGTTCCTGTTCAACCTTGAAGCCGTGCCTGCCGAAACGCTGTTCTTTGCCCCGGTCACAGCGCTGTCGCGGGCCAACGGCGAACTGGCTGAACTGGAGAAACTACTCCAAGACAAGCCCGTCCTACAGTTCGGCGGCGACAGCACCACCGGCCTAGGCTTCTGCACCGTGAAACTCAACTGACGGAGGGAAACACCATGAAAAATCTCGAACAAATCCGCGCTGCCAACGCGCTGGCTTACGCCCAAGCCGGCGGGAACACACGCGGCACCCAGGGTGGCGAAGTTGTCAACAAGCTCCCCGCGCTCATCATGTCCAACGGCCTTCTAGCTGCTGGAGCGTACGCATACGACAAAGGCAAAGGCTGGCGCGTCTGCTTTGACCACCTTGCAGCACACCTTGCCCATAAAGACGTCGGGGTTGTTCCTGCCGAAAAACGCGACCTCAAGGCATTGCTGGAATACCTCACCAGAGAAGCCGATAGCGGGATCCTGCAACTGGCCACTGACGAAGCCCTGGCCTGGCTGTGCTACGCCAAGCGCTTCGTGAAGAAAGGCAACGGGAAAGGAGGCGACAATGATTCCGATGAGTCCTGATGTGCGGCGGCTGGTCGGCGACTGGGCCGAGCAGGTGGACAACCGCTCGCTCCTTTACGAGAAATACGCCCTGCCCAAGGCGTGGGGCGTTGAAGACGGCGGCAAACTCGACAACGCCGGTCGCTGGAGTGTGCTGCGCATCGTCACGCGCGGTAGCGACCTGTTACGCAACGACGCCGAGCGTCTGCGCCGGGAGGCTGGCGGCCGTAATGTCCAACTTCATGTTCGTCAGCGCAAAGAACGCGATGCCGTCGTTGCCGAGAAGATGGCCAAAGTTGCCCAATTCGACCGAAACTTTACGCAAGCTGCCAATGCCAACGCCACCCGATTTCTCGCCGACCTCAGCAAATCTTACAGCGGCCGGGTTGTGACCTTCGAGGCCACGTTGGGCGCGCGGCTGCTTGTCAACCTGGCCGGCGGGGTCATCGAGAATGCCGGCATCGCGCTCGACCGTTGCTTCGGCCTGCCCTTCATCCCCGGCAGCGCCGTCAAAGGCATCGCCCGGGCGCAGGCGCTTTGGGAAATCCACGATGCGCAGGGCGAGGACAAGGCGCGTCTGCTCCGTCTGGCAATGCTCCTGTTCGGCTACGGTGCAAACGACCTCAAACCCGGTGGCGACTTTGGTTGGGCAGGCGGTGCGGCTGCGGCCAGCCGCATCGCCGACGAAATCGGCAACCAAGACTACAAAGGCTGTGCCTGCTTCCTGCCGGCCTACCCCACCACGCCGCCGGAACTGGTGGTGGACATGGTGAATCCGCACTACCCGGAATACTACCGGGGACGCCGGGCGAAGGCCGAGGACAACGAATCGCCCATCCCCAATTATTTTCCTGCCGTCGAAGCAGGCTCTTCATTTGGCTTTGCGGTCCTGCTCAACCGCTTTCCAAAATGCGACGGAGTCTCCGCTGACGACCTGTTGAACCAGGCCAGGCAATGGCTGGAACGAGCCGTCACCCGCAAAGGTGTGGGCGCGAAAACCGCCGCCGGTTACGGTTGGTTCGAACTGGGCCGGAAAACCGCGCCCTCAACCCAGCCTGCAACCGCAGGCGCTTCGTCCCCTCCGGCAACCATCGCCGCTCCCACTCCGCCGTCCTCGCCCGCTGACGCTTTCATCGCCAAGTGGCGCGGCAAGCTTGCGACCACCGGCAACTTTGCAGCCGCGTTGCCGGAACTCGCTGCGTTGGCCGATGACGCCGAACTGAAACGCGCCTTCGAGGCTGTCATTCCCGAGAACGAGCGCCGCCGCTTCCGAAAAAACAACCCATACTGGCAATCCTTCACCAGCGGTCGGCATGGTGAAGCTGGCAAGAAAATTTTGGCCCGGCTGGGCCTCAAACTTACCTGAACCATGAACTGGCAACGCGACATTGAAGTGCTCACCCCGCTGTTCAACCGCGGGGCGTATCAGGACACCCCGGAAATCCGAGTCCCATCCATCCGCGGCATGGTCCGCTGGTGGTTTCGCCAACTGGAATATCAGTTCCTCTCGACCGATGAACAACAGCGCCGTCAACAGCTTGCGGCAATCCGTGAGACAGAGAAGCAGTTGTTTGGCGGCGTCCATGGTGGCGCAGTTGCTTCCTGGCTCGTTTTTCGGGTCAGCAATGTGCGCGCACAACGAGCCAACCCGAATCCTCCGACCCTGCCGCACAAGCAAGGCGGTCAAGCCAGCCCACAAGCCGCATTTGCTCCGGGCGCTCGATTCAAACTTGAGGTCTTCAGCCGGCTTGGAGACTTGCCATCGGAATTGGAGACCAAAGCAAAAAACGCCCTCGAAGTCTGGCTGCTTCTTGGCTCGCTGGGCCTTCGCGCCAACAGAGGTGGCGGCAGCGTCTGGCCGGCCGATGGCAGCGCGCCAAAAGACAGTGACGAACTTAGAGAGATGCTCCGAAAAGCAGGCCTCACAGAATGGTCTGTTGCCTTGGTGGGTCTAGACAAAAAGAAAAGTACAGAGGATCTCCGCGCAACCGCGACTGACACAATCAAGGGAAATCCGCATCGTGACATTTTCGGCAGCGTTAGCCCTCGCTTATCCTCTCCTACAAAGTTCAAGGTCATTCGATTGGACGACGGTTACTGCCTGCTGGCTTGCGCACCGAGTTTGCAAGCTCTTCGGGACGCTGAGCGTCTTTTGAGAACTAAACCAAACGCCAATCTGTGGCAGGCACTGGGAAACTGGAACTACATTCTGCCATGAGCACCTCAGCACACGAATTACCTGACGGATCCGACCGATCCGGCCCATCCGTCCGCTCCCCTACCCGCAAACGCCTCCGCCCAGCGGGTGGGTACCGCGCCACCGCAAGTTTCCAAACCGCCACGCTCATCTACGACGCCGCCTACTGGTTCTGCGAAAAATTCCTCGACCCCCGCTCGCGCCTGGCCGACCAAATGGTCATGGCCGCCCGCAGCGGGCGACAGAACATCGCCGAAGGCAGCCGGTTCGCCGCCACTTCTTCGCAAACCGAACTGCGCCTGCTCAACACCGCCCGCTCAAGCTTGGAAGAGCTGCTGCTGGACTTCGAGGATTACCTGTTCCACAAGCATCTGCCTCAATGGGCGCCGGACAGCGAGCAAGCCCGCGCAGTGCGTGCCCTGGCGGCACAGTCGCGCCGCGATCCGTCCGATCCGGCGGATCAGGCGGATCCGTCTGATCCACAGGCCCAGCGCCGGGCGCTCTATGCCCGCTACGCCGAGTGGCTCGATCACCCAAACCCAGCCGTGCGCGCAAACGCAATCATCTGCCTCATCCACCAAGCCAACTACCTGCTTGACCAGCAAATCACCGCCCTTGAACGGGCCTTCATCGAGGAAGGAGGCTACTCCGAGCGACTGGCCACCGCCCGCCTTCAGCGGCGCCAGAGCCGCCGCGATCAGTCTGATCAGTCAGATCGGTCAGATCAGTCGGATCCCATCCCCCAATGCCCACGTTGCGGTAAGCCCATGACGCTGCGCACCGCCAAAACCGGCCAACACGCCGGCCGCCAGTTTTGGGGGTGCACCAATTATCCCAATTCCAAAAACCCTGTTGAGCTATGAACAACCATTCACCAAATCAACCCAAGGTTACCGCCATGCTCGTCTCCGTCGGCGGCACTGAGCCGCCAATACTGCATGTTTTACGTACCTACCGCCCAAAACACGTCTGGTACTTCTGTTCGGCTGACAGTCGCACTCAAGCGGAAAAAATCCAAGAACAACTCGATTGGCATCCAGCACCACGGTTCATTGAGGTCGACCGGTTCGAGGAACTCGGTCCATGCTACCGCATACTCCGCCAGAAGATCCGAGACATCCTAGCCGAAACAAAGGTGCCGCCCGAGGAAGTGCTCGTGGACTATACCGGCGGTACAAAAACCATGAGTGCAGCCCTGGTATTGGCTGCTGTTGAGCTTTTTCACCAGTTTAGTTACGTGGGTGGCCACCAAAGGGACGAGGGTGGGCTGGGGATTGTCTTGGACGGGGAAGAACATGTCCTCTATCAGGGCAACCCTTGGGCAGAGCTAGCTATTCGCGAAATCGAACGTGCACGTGACTTATGGGCTGCCTGCCAGTTCGAAAACGCTGCCGAAACACTGCGTGCCGTAGCACCCAAAGTGCCCTTGCAGCGACGGTTCGAGGCCATTGCAACACTGGCCGAAGCCATGGCCGCACGACACCGACTTTACTTCGCCGACGCGCGCTCTCGCCTCCACGAAGCGATCGGCCGACTCCGCCCAATATTTGAGGGACGGGCCACACCCAACCCATTGACCATAGCTGAACAAACCAAAAAACTCTGTGATGAATGTGCCGCAGATACAGCCAACCAAAAACTCTTGCGCGAGCTACTTGACAATGCCCTGCGTACCGCAGCTCAGAGTCGATACGAAGACGCTGCTGCACGACTCTACCGCGCCATGGAAATGCAGGCCCAAATATGGCTTGCCAACGCTACCAACGGTTTGTTTGTCAATGGCCAATGCAAACGGGAAAACTTTCACCGATTACCCGGCGCACTAAAAAACTTACGCTTTTGCCAACCAACCGACCCCGAGGTAATCAAACTCAGCCTCGAACAGTGCTTCCAAGCCCTCGCCGCCCTCGGCCACGAGCAAGCGCGCGCCATTGCAGCCGATATTGCCCTCGGCAAAAAAAGCCGGTTCCGCACCGCCACCGAAAAACGCAATGCTAGCATACTCGCGCATGGTGTGCAGCCAATCGGCAGGTACGGCTTCGACCAAATGACAAAAATCGCATCTGAATTCTTTGGATTCGATCTTTCACGCGAAGAAAATCCTATACCACCACTCGATCCGGCCTGGTTTGAATAGCATCAAAACCTGAACCAATCAAACAACCAAAAGCATTCCCCAGGTGCAGGACAGCACAGCCAACAATACTTAAACACTCAACTCGATTAACTAGAATGAGCACAATACCTGACTCAAAGCGCGTCCCACGCAAGGGCCAGACGCGGAATCTATCAAATGCACGCCATGAATCCCGCAGGCGTGCCACTTCGCAACTGCAACAGCAACCACTCAAGCAGGCGCGCGAAGAAACCGTCCTATTTGCCGTTACGGGCATGTCACCAGCAGTGTTGACCGAGACAGTCTGGGCGCTCGCACACGAAACACCACCAACTATACCCGACAGGGTCGTCGTGGTCACAACCGTGCCGGGGAAACTCCGCATTGACGAAGAATTGTTTACACCAATGCAAGACTACGACGGTCTGACTGTCTGGCAGGCCTTACGCCGACAGATACTCGGCGAGGCTTTCCTGAGTGACTCGCGCCTCAACATTGACCCTATCCGCGTCATCGCCCGACGCGACCCGAACCAGGGCCGCAGTTATCTCCTCGAGGACATTCGTACCCCAGCAGACAACGAAGTGGCTGCAGATTTTATCCTCGAAGAACTCCGTAAACTAACCGAAAACCCGGATACACGTATCGTTGCCTCGCTGGCCGGCGGCCGTAAAACGATGAGCGCACTGCTTTACGCCGCAATGTCGCTGCTGGGCAGAGCACACGACCGGCTTACCCACGTGCTGGTAAACGAACCGTTCGATCATCCGGCTCTCAGCCCCCGATTTTACTTTCCCGCACCAGACGACCGCGCAGAAACACTTCATCAACTCCCAAGTACCGGTGCAGTTTACTCGAGCGTAACCGCACAACTTTGGCTTGCAGACGTGCCGTTTGTCCGGCTGAGGTACCTGTTCACGAAACAACTCGGGCGTTACCCAGGCAACTTCAACGGCCTGGTCCGCGCCTACTCGACACGCATACAGGAAATCAGCGGCCAACCTGAGATCGTCCTGGACCCAAAAAACCTCACCCTACAAATCGGCGATGTCACAGTCACACTAAACGCACGCGAGTTCGCCGTGTACCAGTTCTTGGCCGAACGCTGCCGCGACGGCAAACCTCCATTCCCCAAACACCAAAACGCGCCGGAGGAATTTAGACCGTGGCTCGCCAATTGGACCAAACAGTACAATCCCATCACCAGCCAATACGAGTCATTGTCCAAGTGGACCAACCCCGAGGCTGACGAGCTACGCAAACACATCAGCGGCATCCGAAAAAAAATTATTGCAGCCGGCCTTGGCCACCTGGAACGCTACCTCCTACCGCAACGAGGTGCATTTGGCATACAGGTACGGCTACGAAAAAGCTGAACGTCCCGGAACGTCCAGAAGCTCGCCGGCGGATTTGTCCCACGCAAAAATTGTCCCATGAAAATAACAACCACAAGATCCATCCCATCCGTCCGATCTGTCGGATCAACATAAGCCAACCTATGCCAACCGCAGTACTGAACCAACCCGATATCCGCGTCCAACTGACCGGTGAACGGCTCGAGGTCTGGGGGCGAACACCTGAAACCGACCGTGACGAATGCCTGCGCCAGATCCCGCTGTTCGACCTCGAACGCCTTATCGTAAGCGAGGCTGTGTACATCACCGCGCCAGCCATGGCCGAGCTGATGCGGCGCGGCATACCAATCCAGTTTTTCTCGTGGAACGGCCAGTTCCTCGGCAATTTCTTGCCAGCACAAAACAGTCACGGACTCACCCGACTGCGGCAATACCAAAAAACACTCGAGCAAGCGTTTTGCCTACACGTGGCCAGGCAAATTGTCTCGGCAAAACTCTACAACCAACGCCGCGTGCTCCAGCGGCTCGCTGCATCACGCGCACTCGCCCAGGATCCGCCAAATCCGTCAGATCCGTCCGGTCCATCCACCACACAAACCGCGCTGGCCTGGCTCGACTCACTCTTCCCTGCAATTCGCAACAGCCAAACCTTGGATGAACTCCGGGGGTATGAAGGCACCGCCACCGCGCGGTACTTCCAGTGTTGGGCATCATTTTTGCCTCCAGAATTCCCATTCGACCGACGTAGTACACGCCCACCACTTAACCCAGTCAACGCTTGCATCAGCTTCGGCGCCACAATCATCTACAACGAAGCCGTCGCTTTCTGCCACGCACACGGTCTCGACCCTGCACTAGGCACACTGCACTCGACCGAAGACGGGCGCTGGAGCCTTGCACTTGACCTAATCGAGCCGTTCAGACCCGCGCTTGTGGAAGCCCTCGCCCTCGACCTGTTCAGCCACCAAATACTTAACGCCAGTCATTTCGAGTATCGCGACGGCGGCTGCTTCCTCAACGAAGATGGCCGTAAGAAGTTCTTCCTACAGTACGAACGGCGTATGGAACGACAGTTCCTGTGCGAACACGTCGGACACCGCACAACACTGCGCCAACAACTCGAACACCAAGCTCTCATGTTCAAAGCCGCACTCGAAAACACCGCAAAATTCGATCCTTTCCTCATGAACTAATCCAACACCTCAGCCACATCCGTCCAAACCGGCCTTTCCAACAATGAACACTTGGTGGTTTGATGCGTTCCCAATCGTACCTTACGAAAAAAAGCAACCCGGCTCAGGTAAAATGCTCACACTCATAGCATACGACATCTCAGACCCTAAACGGTTAAACCGCGTCGCCCATACATGCGAAGACTTCGGCGTGCGCGTCCAATACTCGGTCTTCGAATGTTACCTCGAAGAACACGAGTTCGCCCGGCTTTGGACAAAACTTACGAACCTAATTAACCCGACCGAAGACCGGCTTGTGGCTTACAAACTCGATGCACAGTGCGCCAAACAAACCTTAACCGCAGGCACAATGGTCTGCTCAGAACGCGTTATCTGCTACCTCGTCTGAGACCCAAACCCCAGTCCAGGTCATGAGCCATAAACCCCTAAAAACCACTTGGTCACGACCTAAAGGCCGAACCTGTTCAAGATCAGATACTTACGTCCCAACTCCGGACCTATTTGCCAAACGTGAATTGCACACACAAAGACACAAAAAACCGGCTCGTGACCTGGAATATCATTTGACTATTGCCACACAATCAATTACAAGAGTGCCGTGGGACTTGACCTAAACGCCGAAAGGCAATGGAGACGGTTCCCATTGCGTGGATAATTGCCCTTAAATCCGATGGTGGGACTTGACCTAAACGCCGAAAGGCAATGGAGACCCGGCGCAGCCAGGCGCTTATCGCCCGGCTGACCTCCTGTGGGACTTGACCTAAACGCCGAAAGGCAATGGAGACCAAATCCGAGCTAGTTGAACTAGCCTGCGTTTGCTCATTTTGTGGGACTTGACCTAAACGCCGAAAGGCAATGGAGACGCCAGGATGATTTCCCTTAGATCCGATGGCATGTCGCCATGTGGGACTTGACCTAAACGCCGAAAGGCAATGGAGACAGGATGATTTCCCTTAGATCCGATGGCATGTCGCCATCGGTGGGACTTGACCTAAACGCCGAAAGGCAATGGAGACGGCAATGTGTCAAAGGATCGTCCCCTCCGCGACCCGTGGGACTTGACCTAAACGCCGAAAGGCAATGGAGACGACTCAACTGCAGCTAGCAGAGTAAGAGCTATGTTTTTTTGTGGGACTTGACCTAAACGCCGAAAGGCAATGGAGACTGCGCCACTGGGGGTGAATTCTCGACAAGCCGTGGCGTGGGACTTGACCTAAACGCCGAAAGGCAATGGAGACCTGACTTCTTTTTGGATCGCGTTCATACTGGCAATCTTTCGTGGGACTTGACCTAAACGCCGAAAGGCAATGGAGACCATCTAAGAGCTCGCAGAGGGTCCCCATCGCCTCTATGATTGTGGGACTTGACCTAAACGCCGAAAGGCAATGGAGACATCCGATGGCATGTCGCCATCGGTGTAAACGACCCCATTGTGGGACTTGACCTAAACGCCGAAAGGCAATGGAGACCTTGAATAGCTCGCACTATTCGACGCAACTATAGTTATGTGGGACTTGACCTAAACGCCGAAAGGCAATGGAGACTCAGGTGATCAGCTAACCCTTCACCAATGTCGTACCGTGGGACTTGACCTAAACGCCGAAAGGCAATGGAGACCTGACTTCTTTTTGGATCGCGTTCATACTGGCAATCTTTGTGGGACTTGACCTAAACGCCGAAAGGCAATGGAGACATGATTGCCCTTAAATCCGATGGCATATCGCCATCGGTGTAGTGGGACTTGACCTAAACGCCGAAAGGCAATGGAGACACCCCATGGGGGTCGTTGGCCGGCCGAATGACCGGCGTGGGACTTGACCTAAACGCCGAAAGGCAATGGAGACAGGGTTCCCATTGAAACGATGATTGCCCTTAAATCCGATGGGTGGGACTTGACCTAAACGCCGAAAGGCAATGGAGACGAAGAGAAAAAATGCATTTTTTATAAAAAAGGTGTTGTGGGACTTGACCTAAACGCCGAAAGGCAATGGAGACTAGTGGACCAATAATAACTACCCGAATTGATTAGTTCGTGGGACTTGACCTAAACGCCGAAAGGCAATGGAGACGGCGCAGCCAGGCACTTATTGCCCGGCTGACTTCTCTGTGGGACTTGACCTAAACGCCGAAAGGCAATGGAGACGAGGGTTCCCATTGAAACGATGATTGCCCTTAAATCGTGGGACTTGACCTAAACGCCGAAAGGCAATGGAGACGGTTCCCATTGAAACGATGATTGCCCTTAAATCCGATGGGTGGGACTTGACCTAAACGCCGAAAGGCAATGGAGACGCGCCCAACGCCAACGCGCCCAACGCCAACAAACGCCGTGGGACTTGACCTAAACGCCGAAAGGCAATGGAGACTTGCGCCACCTGGGGGCAAAATTCTCGGCTAGCCGTGGCGTGGGACTTGACCTAAACGCCGAAAGGCAATGGAGACGAGCTAGTTGAACTAGCCTGCGTTTGCTCATTTTTTTGCTGTGGGACTTGACCTAAACGCCGAAAGGCAATGGAGACGCTTGGAGCTGTAATCCATTTACCAGCTCCAGCAAGTGTGGGACTTGACCTAAACGCCGAAAGGCAATGGAGACCTGGCGCGTAATCTTGAAGGTTCAATGCGCGCAATTGGTGGGACTTGACCTAAACGCCGAAAGGCAATGGAGACGGGTTCCCATTGAAACGATGATTGCCCTTAAATCCGATGGGTGGGACTTGACCTAAACGCCGAAAGGCAATGGAGACCAACGCGCCCAACGCCAACGCGCCCAACGCCAACAAAGTGGGACTTGACCTAAACGCCGAAAGGCAATGGAGACCTTCAGGGACAGGTGAAGAAGTAGAAAGGTTCAAATCGTGGGACTTGACCTAAACGCCGAAAGGCAATGGAGACTTCAGTATCAATTTGCTCGAGCTGTTCTTTCGCACGCTCTGTGGGACTTGACCTAAACGCCGAAAGGCAATGGAGACGCGCCACCGGGGGCAAAATTCTCGACAAGCCGTGGGTGGGACTTGACCTAAACGCCGAAAGGCAATGGAGACCAAGTTAGAACTTGCAGGTTGACAATTCTATTCTCCTGTGGGACTTGACCTAAACGCCGAAAGGCAATGGAGACGGGGTCGTTGGCCGGCCGAATGATCGGCCAGCCCCCATTGTGGGACTTGACCTAAACGCCGAAAGGCAATGGAGACTCAGCCATATCCCTCTCGAGCTCATCTAAGAGCTCACAGAGTGGGACTTGACCTAAACGCCGAAAGGCAATGGAGACGTCGTATGACCGGCCAACCGCCGTTTGTGAACCCGGGTGGGACTTGACCTAAACGCCGAAAGGCAATGGAGACGCTCAGAGGATGTTTCCCTCCTGAACCCTCCGGCGATTGTGGGACTTGACCTAAACGCCGAAAGGCAATGGAGACGCTCAGAGGATGTTTCCCTCCTGAACCCTCCGGCGATTGTGGGACTTGACCTAAACGCCGAAAGGCAATGGAGACTGAACCCTCCGGCGATTCTCTTCGAGCTCGTGCGTATCGTGGGACTTGACCTAAACGCCGAAAGGCAATGGAGACGATCACTCCGTTGGGGTCGGCGGCCGGTCGTATGACCGGGTGGGACTTGACCTAAACGCCGAAAGGCAATGGAGACCCGGCTCACCTCATATTGAACCGGGTTGAGACATTTCGGGGTGGGACTTGACCTAAACGCCGAAAGGCAATGGAGACGAACTCATTTATTTCGAACTCTTGCTCTTTCATATTTTTGTGGGACTTGACCTAAACGCCGAAAGGCAATGGAGACATATTACCCGGCTCACCTCATATTGAACCGGGTTGAGACATGTGGGACTTGACCTAAACGCCGAAAGGCAATGGAGACCGGCGATTCTCTTCAAGCTCGTACGTATCTTTTTCGTGGGACTTGACCTAAACGCCGAAAGGCAATGGAGACCTAGGTTCAGAATTCTGAACCTTATTTGAAACAGTAGTCGTGGGACTTGACCTAAACGCCGAAAGGCAATGGAGACTGAAGCCAGCGACGACGGGCTGGTCTAAAAACTCGGATAGTGGGACTTGACCTAAACGCCGAAAGGCAATGGAGACAGCCTGAAACAATAGATAGACTTGCACCAGAGAATGGTGGTGGGACTTGACCTAAACGCCGAAAGGCAATGGAGACATGCCCAAATTTCCAAAAGCTTATTACACAGCTTGCCAAATGTGGGACTTGACCTAAACGCCGAAAGGCAATGGAGACATATGTACAGGGTCCTCAACTTGGTTAAGGACCCTCAGTGGGACTTGACCTAAACGCCGAAAGGCAATGGAGACCACGCAATTTACGCACGTACTTCTCAACTAGCTCAGCTTGTGGGACTTGACCTAAACGCCGAAAGGCAATGGAGACTGTTCAGGCGTCAGAGACGCCTGCATGAGCGCAGTCATTAAGTGGGACTTGACCTAAACGCCGAAAGGCAATGGAGACCAAGCGCGCAATGCCTTGGCTGTACACAACAGTGAAGCCGTGGGACTTGACCTAAACGCCGAAAGGCAATGGAGACTATTGTTCAATTTCCTGAACTTTCATAATCTTTTCCCTTGTGGGACTTGACCTAAACGCCGAAAGGCAATGGAGACCAGGTGAAGAGGTAGAAAGGTTCAAACTTTGGCTAGTTGTGGGACTTGACCTAAACGCCGAAAGGCAATGGAGACCAGGGCATGTAGCACTCTACTGCCCCGAACAACAAGAACCCGTGGGACTTGACCTAAACGCCGAAAGGCAATGGAGACCCGGACCGACCCCATTCTGGCTTGAGGAGGATCCACTTGTGGGACTTGACCTAAACGCCGAAAGGCAATGGAGACAAGCCGTAGCCTAGCCTAGGCTTGTCCTATTGAGCCGGTTGTGGGACTTGACCTAAACGCCGAAAGGCAATGGAGACACCCGCAAGTTCTAACTTGCGGGTTGACAATTCTATTTATGTGGGACTTGACCTAAACGCCGAAAGGCAATGGAGACGTCGGATCAAAAAAAATCACGTGGGACAAATGTTCCACGTGGGACTTGACCTAAACGCCGAAAGGCAATGGAGACCCAGTCTGGCTTGACAAGGATCCACTTTCCAATTTGGTCGTGGGACTTGACCTAAACGCCGAAAGGCAATGGAGACAACTTGACTGCGGGTGGTCCGTTGTGTACCGGCAGGTTGTGGGACTTGACCTAAACGCCGAAAGGCAATGGAGACAGCCGACGAAGATCCACTCTTTTTCAGACTTCGCCGTGGGACTTGACCTAAACGCCGAAAGGCAATGGAGACTTGCGGACAAACCCGAGAACCACCTGGTTGTCCGCAAGTGGGACTTGACCTAAACGCCGAAAGGCAATGGAGACGCTCTTTGTTCGGTAGGACCATCGCCGGATAACACCAGTGGGACTTGACCTAAACGCCGAAAGGCAATGGAGACCAAGCGCGCAATGCCTTGGCTGTACACAACAGTGAAGCCGTGGGACTTGACCTAAACGCCGAAAGGCAATGGAGACGTGGCCGCTTGTCAAATAGTGAACAGCTCGTACTGTTCGAGTGGGACTTGACCTAAACGCCGAAAGGCAATGGAGACAAACCTGAACGTATGAAAATTCAGGCTCTGACCACTCGTGGGACTTGACCTAAACGCCGAAAGGCAATGGAGACCAGGGCATGTAGCACTCTACTGCCCCGAACAACAAGAACCCGTGGGACTTGACCTAAACGCCGAAAGGCAATGGAGACCTAACACTGTACGTCTACCGACACCTGGTAGCCGTAACAGTTGTGGGACTTGACCTAAACGCCGAAAGGCAATGGAGACAAGCCGTAGCCTAGCCTAGGCTTGTCCTATTGAGCCGGTTGTGGGACTTGACCTAAACGCCGAAAGGCAATGGAGACATAACGGCAGGAGCTTAATTTCCGCCGCCGTGGGCTTTGTGGGACTTGACCTAAACGCCGAAAGGCAATGGAGACGTCCGTTGTGTATTACGCAATTTTAATGCACGGTACGCCGTGGGACTTGACCTAAACGCCGAAAGGCAATGGAGACCAGGGTTAGTTGAATTAACCTCCATTTGCTTGTTTTTGTGGGACTTGACCTAAACGTCCCGCTGTAGCGGGACAATGGAGACGATTTATAGATTTGCGATTGACGACTTATGATTGACGATTTGCCGTTAGCGCCATGCACCGTGGAGGTTCCAGGAATTCCCTTTGACTCAACCGAAAAAATCGTAAATCGGCAATCGTAAATCGCAAATTCCCAAGGCGTGCGGATTTGCGATTGACGATTTACGATTGAAGATTTGCGACTGCCGGCTGGCGAACTTGCTCCCGTGGGGTTTCAGGGGATTCTTGATCCCCAACAGAAAAAATCGTAAATCCGCAATCCTAAACCGTAAATCCGATAATCCCGAGCTGCGCAGTTGCCATGCAGCAGCCGGTGAACATCAGAAAAGCTTTACCAAAAGTGGCAACGGCCCTCGCCGCACCACAAAAAGCGATTTACCAGTCACGGCTGACCAAAAAACATTGACTTGCGATAGCTCGGGTATCGTGACAGGTCCTTGATTTGTAACGTGTAAAAGTTTGTCCGACCGTTCCGAGCCGAAAGCTCGCGCATGGTTGCATTGATGCAACTGACCATGTTCGACCACAACGAATCGTTTACGCTAAGGTCCCACATGTTGCCAAAAACAATCGAAGAGCCAATGCATCCAAAAAGACAACAGTCACCGTCCAACAGCATGAAAAATGGCGAGCCACTGTCACCGCCCATGACTCTTCCGCACCCCCAACCTTTGAGGACGTGATTCAGCGCATCGAGTTGTGTAGCCGACTCACCGTACCTGTTGGTGTTGCCCGGTTTGGGCATGTACATCCCGAGGCTGGTTAAATCGTTCACCCACGGCTGTCTGTGTTGACAGTTAAAGACCAGCAGCGGCACGCGAAACTGAGCATTGGTCGAGTAAAAGAGCGCATCGAATTTCGTCCACCAATTCGGCGGCACGATTTTTATGATTTCGACCGACGCTGGCAGTGGCGAATCCAAAAGCGCAACGTAATAATCAAATCGTGGTGCAGCAGCCCACATGTTCGATGTGCCGTTCGGCGGGTCATACACGTACGGAAAATTGGTACGGTTACCGTTGAAATAATCTGCGATCCGTCTGAACACGGGTACATTGTTCGTGTCCAGAAACACAACCCACCAGTTTGATCTGAACCCCATGTGACCCGCGCTCAGAATATGCTCGGGCGATACTGCAATACCACCACCCTGGTACGTTGTCCCGCCGCCAAAGCTGTGGTTGGTCATTCTCGGATACAGGTTAGCGTCTGCATCATTCCAGATCGAATAAGCCGACCAACCACGAAATCCGCCCAGGTAAAAATTCGTGTTGTGAACCCATCTGCGCCCTTTCGGGTCCCAGACAATTCGCTGTGAACCGATGTTTTTATCAGCCAGATTTGTCCTGCTCAAAACATCCGTCCAGATATTCCAAGCAAGTGACCCGGGCCGAAAACGTGCCGTGTCGCCCGGCAACCCGATTACGTCGAGCGGTCCCGAGCCAGCCGCTGCTTGCGGTTCAACCGCACCAGCGTGGCCGAAAGCAACCTGCACCAGCTGGTTCGTCGCCTCTGCAACCGGCGCGACTACTAAGTTCGCGTTGGTGTTTGTCGTTACCCCACCCACCGAGGCCGTTGACTCAGGCGCCATCCTGCACGCTTTCAAACTCGCAAGTGCAGCGGCACAAACCAAAACCAGTGCAATACCATGGATTTTCATTTCCGATGCCGTTGCCGCAGTTGTTTTGCAATTACCGACCATACGCTGCATGCCCACCCTGAATCAAAACAAATCCCACACAACTCAAGGTAGCACGTCGGGCCGTCTGCGCTATCGTCTCGCATCCGTTGGACTGGAACGCGCTTGGTGCGCTATCGAGTTTCAAGTCAACTGCACACCTCCCCGGTCAGCCTAGCAGTTCAGATAACGTACGTTGGTTGAAATAAGCCGGATACAATTTTGCGTTGGTTGAGTAACGGCCTAACATTGACCTGATCTGGGTTATCCGAATCCCGGCTCAACCCGGGACAGCGCATGCAGGGTTGCAGCGCAGTTACACGTGCAGGCCGGCTGTTAGCCGTCTGCACCATGCACATCTCTGTTGTCTGATCTTCTCGTGTGAATCCAGCAAAAGCAGCGCCGCACGGTCCAATGACACGGCTTTAGCTCGGCGGCGTTCTGCAAACGCCGTCCGTTTTTCGCCAGCATGCGTGCAGCAAAACAGCCCCGCAAATGTGGGAGGATGAAACCGGGCGGTCACAGACCGCCGCTACAGCACTGCAGATGAGCGTAGCCGCGCCCGTAAGGGCGCGCCCGCCCGGGATTCCAACCCGGGAAAGCCGGGTCTGCATAACCAACCCCGGCGCGCAGTGGACTGCGCGCCCTACCTTACTCTCTACGCCTCTGCTGTGAAGGGTTGGAGGAGAAGTTTTTGGAGCACGGTGCTCCAGCACCGCTTTCGGTTCGATGGATTCACGACTTCCGCGCCGTCGAGAGTCTGGTGCATGCCGAGCGGCGCACTGCGCCCGGCTCCGACCAAAGCCGCCTCCTTCGACGCGGGATTTGTTGCACCCCCAGAGCCGCGCGCGCCAACCCACAGCTTTTGTAGCGGCGTTCTGCGAACGCCGTCCGTTTTTCGCCAGCATGCGTGCAGCAAAACAGCCCCGCAAATGTGGGAGGATGAAACCTGGCGGTCACAGACCGCCGCTACAGCACTGCAGATGAGCGTAGCCGCGCCCGTAAGGGCGCGGACGCCCGGGATTCCAACCCGGGAAGGCCGGGTCTGCATAACCAACCCCGGCGCGCAGTGGACTGCGCGCCCTACCGTACTTTCTGCGCCTCTGCTGTGAAGGATTGGGAGAGAAATTTTTGGAGCGCGGTGCTCCAGCACCGCTTTCGGTTCGATGGATTCACGACTTCCGCACCGTCGAGAGTCTGGTGCATGCCGAGCGGCACACTGCGCCCGGCTCCGACCAAAGCCGCCTCCTTCGACGCGGGATTTGTTGCACCCCCAGAGTCGCGCGCGCCAACCCACAGCTTTTGTAGCGGCGTTCTGCGAACGCCGTCCGTTTTTCGCCAGCATGCGTGCAGCAAAACAGCCCCGCAAATGTGGGAGGATGAAACCGGGCGGTCACAGACCGCCGCTACAGAATCCAGAATTTCGATTACAAACCCTCTGCGACTAAGCGTCTCTGCGGTGAAAAATTCAACAAGAGGTTTTCGACGGTCTCGCAAATGCGAAATTGGCGCTACAAAGCGCAACTCATAGCGCCGCTACAGAATTCGGTACTGCTCATGGCTGAGCATGGCCTGTGAAGAATCGTGCTATTGGCCGGCAAGATACCAGCTGCGCATCGTTCGAGTTGGCGTGTACCGCTGCATGGGGATATATTTGAGCCGAGTTCAAGACAGGTAACTCAACTACTTGCGTGCAAAAGATGACACCGGACAAGCCAAAACAGTCGGGCGAAATGGCCGACACAGGTTTACTGTGCGGCATGTCCAGACGTAGCGCAATTGGGCTGGGTATAGCCGGCCTCGCCGGTGTGTCACTGACGCGTTTGTGTGGCGCAACGATAGGCGCTGAAGGCACCGGTCAATCCGGAAATCCCGGCTCTGCAAAGGAGGATTCATGGACACTGTGGCGGAAGCGCGGCTGGGTAAAAGAAGCGCGGCATTACGAGCGGATTGGGAAAAACGTCGAATGTAAACTGTGTCCGAACAATTGCATGCTAGCGCCCGGTGAACGAAGTCGGTGCCGCAACAAGGTCAACCGCGACGGTACCTTGTACACGATGGCCTACGGCAACCCGTGCACGTTCCATGTTGACCCGGTCGAGAAAAAACCGTTGTACCATTTTTTGCCCGGCACCAAGACGTTTTCACTGGCCACTGCCGGGTGCGTGTTCAGGTGTTTGAACTGCCAGAACTGGGAAATTTCGCAACGGTCAGTCGAAGAAACCAAAGACCCGCGTGGCGACGACCTTCGGCTCAAACCGCCCCTGCCACGTTTCATCACAACCGATGAGCTTGCGCGGGCGAGTCTGTTTCCTGAAGATGTAGTTGCGGTGACAGAGTCGCTTGGGTGCCCGTCAATTTCCTACACGTACACCGAACCAGTTGCGTTTTACGAATACGCGCAGGACTGTTGCAAGCTCGCACGCGAACGCAAGCTGCGAAACATCATGGTCACATGCGGCTCGATCAACGAAACTGCAGCGCGTGACTTGTACCAGTTTGTTGATGGCGCACACATTGACCTGAAAGGGTTCGATGACGACGTGTACAAACGGCTCAACTCGGGCCGGTTGCAGCCGATTCTGGACACGCTTAAACTGCTAAGGACACTTGGCGTATGGGTGGAGATAGTCAACCTGATTGTGCCGACCTACACCGACAACCTAGACACTATTCGCAGGATGTGCGGCTGGATCGCCAAAGAACTCGGCCCGGACGTGCCGTTGCATTTCTCGAGGTTTCACCCACAGTATAAGCTGAAACACCTGCCACCCACGCCGGTCGAGACGTTGCTCAAGGCACGTGAGATCGCCCGCGCCGAAGGGCTGCATTACGTGTATATCGGCAATGTACCCGGACTCGAAGACGCCGGGACAACATTGTGTCCGAGCTGCAAAAGAGCCGTCGCAAAGCGTGATATTTTTGCTGTTATACAGCTTGACATAGCCGAAGGTAAGTGCAGGTTCTGCGGCCAAAAAATCGCCGGTGTGTGGGCGTAGAAAACCGGACGGGCAGGCCAGCCTTTTCGGCAGTACGACATCCAAGGAGGCAAATCCCAATACACCGACGGCTGTTCCACTTTTTTGTGCAAAAAAGATCACTCAGATGCTTCGGCGCCATCGCGTTCTTGCAGGCACAACCATGTAGTCGGTTGAATCGCGGCAACATTATGTTTGGAAAAAACTGCCGACAAGATGCCGGCAGCACGCTCGGTTCAGCCAGCCACACAAGGCGACCGCGTCTCCGCGGTTAAATGCACCCCACAGCTAACCGGAAAAATCCGTTATCGGTGAGCGGTGAACCCGCCATTAAAGCCCTCTGGCATTTGGCACATCTCAAACTGCGCCCCGGAGGGGTGCGCGCTGTGACAACTGCCCCGGTAGGACTGGCAGTCCTCTGCCCGCCGGACGGTTTCCGGGCGAATGGATGGCGGCGCGTCCCGCACATACGGGACGCGCCCTACCTTGCTCTGCGCCATTGCGCCTTTGCATTAAAGATGCTGCCGAGTGGTGGCTGTCATTACGCGAAGCTTTTTTGTGCTCTGGCGCGCGGCCATCTTGGGCCGCAGGTGGTCTGCGACCGGGACGGTCACCCGCCGGGCCAGACCGGAGCGCGGCCATCTTGGCCGCAGTGCCAACCGGTGAGCGGAACTGGTTTAAGGTCTTTTTTGGGGTGCCATAGCACCGGTGCTGTGAAAGCTTGGAGATAGTAGCGTTGACCCGAGCGTATTTCTGCGGGCGTGGACACCCGCACGCTGTGACAACTGCCCCGGTAGGACTGGCAGTCCTCTGCCCGCCGGACAGTTTCCGGGCGAATGGATGGCGGCGCGTCCCGCACATGCGGGACGCGCCCTACCTTGCTCTGCGCCATTGCGCCTTTGCATTAAAGATGCTGCCGAGTGGTGGCTGTCATTACGCGAAGCTTTTTTGTGCTCTGGCGCGCGGCCATCTTGGGCC
>Ga0315298_1001098_pt1 | contig 50912 bp, 47 predicted proteins | sample WHS_1_MG_FD_203077 | JGI IMG/M metagenome (GOLD analysis project Ga0315298, IMG submission 203077) | Extremophilic microbial mat communities from Washburn Hot Springs, YNP, Wyoming, USA - WHS_1_MG | ecosystem: Environmental > Aquatic > Thermal springs > Hot (42-90C) | place: USA: Wyoming...
ACACCGCTGCACAAAATACAAAACCCAGCAGAGACGATCATGCTCTTCGAGAGCAAGCTGGCGGACGACAGCCCGGTGGGGAGCGCTGAGGACGTGCCGGTGGAGGGCGTACACGAAGGGGGCATCTGCGTGGCCTTCGCGGATGGGCATGTGGAGTGGCTCAACGTCAACGAGGCGCGGGAAAGACTAAAGTAAGCGCAGCGTAGCGAATACTGCCGTGAAGGGCCGCGCAGGCAGCCCACTTCGCCTACGGGAAGGCTTCGGCTATGCCTGGCACTCGACGGTGACTCCCTGGAGGCTGAAGTCGAAATCGAGGAGAATCCCGCCAGCTTCCGTAGCGGCCCGGCCGACGGCAGGGAGCTTGTCCGGTGGGGCCATGATGACCATGCAGCCCCCGCCGCCGGCGCCGCAAAACTTCCAGGCCGTGGCACCGGCAGCCGCAGCCGCCGCCATTATGCGATCCCCCTCATCGCTGGTCACCGTATCGGCCAGGCCCCGCCTAGCCTCCCATTCCTCAGCAAGCAGGCGGGCGACGGCCTGCAGGTCGCGCCCCTCAAGAGCCTGCTTCATTTCATAGGCGACCTGTCGGATGCGCCGCATCCGCTCGCGCGTATCGCCACGGTCCTCAACGTAGTTGCGCAGCATGTCCCAGTTCACCGACGCCGACGCGCGTGAGCGACCCGTGTCCACCAGGAGCGTTTGGCTACGCAGCGCCTTGGCGAAATCCGAATCCGGGCCGAGGCGCTCCACCCGCGGTCCTCCCGGTCCAAACCAGATGGCATTTATGCCCCCGCAAGCGGCTGCGTAGTAATCCTGCTTGCCCGTCGGATAGCGCAGATTTTGCGTTTCTAGCTGGAAGGCAATGTCAACGAGGCGGTCGGTGTCGGGGTTGAGGCCGTTGAGCCGGCAAAGGGCGGCAGAAAGGGCTATCAACAAGGAGGACGATGCGCCGATGCCCGAACCTGGGGGCGGCAGGTTGCGAGCGGTTATCAGCGTACCCTCCGGAACGCCATAAAACCGCACGCCGCGCACGAGCAGGTCCAAGGGGCCGCCCAGGGGGAGGCTCTCAGCCGAAGAGGCGGATAGCTCTTCGCCGAGATCCTCAGAAACTATGCGCACCCCTCGGCAGACATCCGTCTCGACGACCACGTAACTGCCCAACGTAATGGCCGCATTGACCGTATAGGCGCCCTCTTCGATGAGATAAATAGGATAAATGTCGAGGGTGCCACCAGCTAAATCAATGCGGGAAGGAGCCGTTGAGACGATGCGCACAGCACTTGCCTCTCCCGAATGTCCACAAGCGCAAGTCATCCGCGCCAAGATTAGCAGGCCGCCCAGGCCGCTGCCAAGGGCTTCGCAACTGCAAACGCTCAACGGCGCGCCAGGTGCCGCCCACGCAAAAACACACGCCGGACAGGGCACGCCCTACCTGTCTTAGAGAATGAGCATGCAGTCGCCGTAGCTGTAAAAGCGATAACGTTCTCGGATGGCCTCGTGGTAGGCTTCAAGAATGAAGTCGCGGCCGGCGAAGGCGGCAACCATCATCAGCAGCGTGCTGCGAGGCAGGTGGAAGTTTGTCAGCATCGCGTCCACCGCGCGGAAGCGATAGCCAGGGTAGATGAACAGGATAGTCTCGCCGGCAGAGGAAGTGAGGCGGCCGTTGTCGTCGGCGACGGTCTCCAGCACGCGCACCACGGTAGTGCCAACGGCGACGACGCGATGCCCCTGCTGGCGGGCGTGGTTGGCCGCAGCAGCGCAACTGTGCGGCAGGTCATAGACTTCCGGATGCATGACATGGTCTTCGACGCGAGACACCGTCACAGGCCGAAAAGTACCCAAACCCACATGCAGAGTGAGGAAGGCGATGGTAATGCCGGCCTCCTGGAGTCGGGCAAGCATGGGCTGGTCGAAATGCAATCCAGCGGTCGGTGCCGCCACTGCCCCTGGCCGACAAGCGTAGACGGTCTGGTAGCGCTCGCGGTCGTCGGGACGCGCTGGCCGGCGCACATACGGCGGCAGCGGCGCCTCCCCATAGCACTCCACAAGCTCCTCAAAGGAACCCTCAGCCTCGAATAGGATTTCCCGCAAGCCTTCGCGGCCCGCGGACAGAACCTGACCATGGAGCCTCTCCCCGAACTCCAAACGCTCGCCAGGCCGGACGCGCCTTGCAGGCTCTGCCAGGACCTGCCAGCGCGTATCACCCAGGGGCTTGAGGAGCAATACCTCGACCTGGCCGCCGGTCGGCCGGCGGCCACGGAGACGTGCAGGGATGACCCGCGTGTCGTTGAGGACGAGACAGTCCCCTGGCCGCAGGTACTCGGGCAGGTCGGTGAAGCGGCGGTGTTCCCAGCGGCCCTCGGCGCGATGCAGGACCATCATGCGACTGGCTGCGCGCTCGGGCAATGGCTCCTGAGCAATAAGCTCCTCAGGCAAGTGGTAGTCAAAATCGGCCACCCTCATGGCGCGCAAAGGGTAGCATGCAATGGGCATCCGTGCCCACCCGACTTGGTGGGGCTGACCGGTCTGGGGTGCCGGCAAGCCCGAAAAGCTGGTTGCACAGTGGCCGCCGCCCGCTAAAGAGACGGCGGAGGGGGCGGCCCAGTACCCGGCTCGCCCGGCGGAGGCGGAGGAGGCTCAATCGGCGGCCAGGGAGGAGGAGGCTGCGGTGGTAGCTCCAGACGCCTCAGGGCGAAGTCCTTGACCGTCGTCTCGTTGGGATATACCGTCAGCTCGCTGTAGCCCGGCTCGTAACCCTCTGCCCACACCCACATGGCTCCACGGCCGCTGGGCACGTTTATCGAGTACTGCCCGTTTGCGTCAGTCACGGTGCGGTATCGGCCCCACCAGATAGGCGGTGGCACTGCGCCGTCGTAGGGCGAATCTCCACCACCCGCCTGGGCCGCGTCAAGAGACGGCGGTGCGGGTGGCGGCGACTCAGGCGGCAGGGGCACCGGCTGCGGGCCGGTGTCCATAATGATAATGACTTCAGCGCCAGCGATGGGAGCCGGAACGACGGCAAGGTTGCCAACGTCTTCGACGACGGTGCCCTTCACTGTACCGATGCCCGGCTCAATGGCAGGTTCGAGGATGAAGTCGCAAGGCGTGGTGCGGCCAGCCCTCACGGTGACATAGGCATAGCCAGGCGTCAGGCCGGGAACGACTACGGTCACGAAATAGTTGCCCGGCTGAACACCCTTCATCACATACGAACCGGTCTCGTCGGTGAAGGCAGAATAGCTGACCCCTGGCGGGGGCGGGTAGATTAGCGGCTGACTGGGACTGCCACCCTCAGGGGCCAGGACGGCACTGCCGCCGTCGAGGATGACTATCACATCCCCCCGAGCCACGACTTCCACGCCCGGAAGAGGCTCGAGGCCGGCGGAGGTCTTCTTGCTCACCAGACCGGCAATCTGGCCCGCGCCGATGAGGTCAATCGGAGGGAGGACAACCTCCGCGCCTGGAGTGATGGTAAAGGTGCTTCTCCCTGCGGCGAATCCACCATCGGCGATGACGTCAACGACGTGTTCACCAGCCGGCAGGCCGGAGACGGTGAAACTGCCATCGTCCCCCACGGCCACATTGACAGGCTTCCCGTCAATCTCAATTGCCAGGCTGGAGGGCGACCGACCGGCCAGATTGACCGACGCCTGAAGTGTCCCCGCCTGGGCAGCGCCGCCCGACCCGCCCCCACTGCTACCACCGCCGCCGCCACCTCCGCCACAGCCCACCAACGCCAGAAACAGCGCCAGCCCAAGGACAACCGCCCCCGCTAGCCTAAGCCGCACGGGACCCACCTCCGCTGAATAATTTGCGCCCGACAGGTAAGACCGCGCTCTTTGAGATAAGGTTCCCCACCGCCCCGAGCGCTGAAACCGGCGCCACGCCGAAGCTCAGTGTGATTGTTCGGCGCTGGCTTGGCGGAGTATTTCGGCAACGGCCCTCGGCGAAAGAGCTTTTCCCATGCTACGGATTTTGCCGTCCACAACCAGCACCGGCGTCATCACCGGCCCATAACGGCTTATCTCGGCCGGGTCGGTGACCTTCACTATTTCCGCCTCGATACCAAGATTGCGTGCCGCTTCCTCAGCATTGGCCGACAGGCGTCGGCACTTCTCGCAGCCCTTTCCAAGAATCTCGATGCGCACCTGCTCTCAGCCCTCCCTGCCGCCGCGTAACATGCGCACCACCGCCACACACCAGCCCCCTCAACCCCCTCACGGCTCAAGTTGGTATCGGAAGTGCAGGACCTGGACGCCCTTGAGATGCCGCAAGGACCAGTCGAGCAATACAGCGGACTGGTTATGCAAAAGCTGCTCCCACCAGCGGCCCACAACAAACTCCGGGATGAGCACAGTGACCGTGTCGAACTGGGTGCGCATGGCCATGACGTACTCGATGACCGGCCTGACGAGACAACGGTATGGTGACGGCAGGCCGATGAGCGGGATGTCGGGTTCCCATTGCTGCCAGCGACGTTTTAGGGCTTCGAACTGCTCTTCGTTGGTGACCACGTGGACGGCCCGGATGTTCTTGCCGAGGCTTTTCGCATACTCCATGGCAAAGACCGTCCCTCGATGGAGGCTTGCCACGGGCACCACCACTACATTGGTTGGCCTCTGCTTGGGCCGCTCGAACCCTTCCAGCGTGAGCTGGCGAGCAACGGCGTCGTAATGCCGTCGCACGCGCAGGAACATCCACACGAAGCCGGGTATGGCCAAGACGACGATCCAGGCCCCGTAGACGAACTTGGCGGCCGCGGCGACACACACCACTAGGCCGGTGGCAAGTGCGCCAGGAGCGCAGGCCAGCACTGACCAGAACCATCCCGGCGGCCGTTCACGCAGCCAGCGCCGCAGCAAGCCAACCTGTGACAACGTGAAGCTCAGGAAAACTCCAACCGAATAGAGCGGTATCAGAGCGTGAGTTGAGCCGCGGAAGACGATGACCAGCACCACCGCTATGGCCCCAAGGAGGGCGATGCCGTTGGCGAAAACCAGGCGGTCGCCGAGATTAGCAAGCTGACGGGGCAGGAAGCCGTCCTGGGCAATGAGCCGAGCGACGCGCGGGAAGTCCTGGAAGCTAGTGTTGGCGGCCAGAATAAGGATGGTCAGCGTCGAGAACTGGAGCAGATAGTAGGCCCAGGTTTCACCGAAGACCTTGCGGCCCAGGAGACACATAACGGTCTGAGTACCTGGAGCAGGCATGACGTGAAAGGCACGCGAGAGGGTGGACATGCCGAAGAAGAAACAGGCAAGAAGACAGGCAAGGATTGCCAGGACGATGCGAGCATTGCGGACGTGGGGCTCTCGGAAGGCCTGCACGCCGTTGCTCACGGCCTCGATGCCGGTTAGGGCTGCGCACCCAGAGGCGAAGGAGTGAAGGACGACCCAGGCACCCAGGTGATGCGTCGGCTGCAGGTCTGGCAGGGGATAGGGTTGATAGTCGCCAGAGATGACGCGCCCCAGGCCCAGCAGAATCATGGTGCCAGCGGTGGCGATGAACACGTAAACCGGCACGGCGACGACGCGGGCCGATTCGCGGACGCCGCGGAGATTGAGCCAAGTCAGCAAGACAATGCCCAAGACTGAAAGCCACATCCGATAGGGCACGAGGGCGGGCACAGCCGAGGCGAGGTTCTCAACGCCCGAGGTCATGCTGACGGCAACGGTGAGAATGTAGTCAATTAGAAGAGCAGCGCCCGCGACCAAGCCCGCCGTGCGGCCGATGTTCTCCTTGGCCACCGTGTACGCCCCGCCGCCCTCTGGATAGGCCCTAATGATTTGCTGATACGAAAGCGTGACGAGGACCAGCACGACGACGATGGCCATCGCCACGGGCACCGACAAGGTCAGCGCCGCAACCCCAGCCACCGATAACCCGATTAGGATTTCGTCGGTCGCATAAGCACAAGAGGAAATGGCATCGGAAGCAAACACCGGCACGCCCAGGAGCACGCCCAGGCGCTCGTGCTTTATGCGCGACGTGGGCAGAGGATCTCCGAAAATTAACCTGCGCAGACTGAAACCGCCAACCATACCCAGGTGCACCCCGAAAAGCACCCACAATAATAGCTCATAGCCCCCGCGCCGACACTAGAGCATCGGCATGAGACCAGCTCGTAGGTACCCACGCCCCGCCGCCACCGCCCAAGCGCCTACCTTGCTTTCCATCCCCGCTGCAAGGCCCACTCCTCGACGCCGTCACCCTCTTGCAGATGCTGGGGGCCTAGCAACGCAAGCCTACACCCACAAAGTCTGCCATGTCCATAGTGGCGCGCCGGCCAGCGTCCAAAGCACCTGTCATAGTGCGGGCTGGGAACACCTGCACAAGCGCAATGCGTTGAAAGTAGCAGCAGTGCGCCGCAAATCGCCGCATGACCGGCCTCAGAGAGGAGAGCTTCATATGGGCGAATGGCTCGTCATTCCGTGCAACGGCATTGGCAATCCCCTATCCACCGTCAGCAGGTACGCCGGCCTTCGGGCCACCGAACTACTCCGAGAAAGAGGTGTCAATGTTGACCTACTGGCCATCGGCCAGCTCCTGGCACGTCTGCCAGCCGCTCTTGAGCGGCTTGCCAACTGCCCGGCAGCGGTGATTGACGGTTGCTCGTACAAATGTGCAACCAAGCTTTTGGAACACCTGGGCGCGAAGCCGGCGGTTCACATTTACATCCCCGATGTGATGCGGTCAATAGGCCTCGGCAGGCGCGGGCTGGACAGGAAATATCTTGGGCCGAAGGGCCGCGCCATAGGTGAGGCGGTGGCCAAAGCCCTCGCCGATGCAGTCACGCCCACTACTGATTATCGGGAGCCAGCTGAGGCGCTGGAAAGCAATTCGTGCTGTGGCAAGGAGGAGGGAGAATGAAAGTCTGCATCCAGTATTGCCACGGGACATGTAACCCAGTGACGAGTGCGGCGCGCCTAGCCTGCTACCTGGTGGCAGAGAACACCCTTTGCCCAGACCGGATAGACCTGGGTTGCGGGCCGGCCCTTGAGGCAGGCGTGCCTGAGGACGCGGCCTTCATCGAGCGTGATGCAGTCATCGCCGTGGAATGCTGCCAAGAGGCCTGCGCCACGAAGCTTCTCGAGCGCTACGGCGCCACCATCGCCCGTCAGGTGTTCGTGCAGCATGTGCTCCAGGAGGCCGGTTTGGATTGGGTAGACAACGACCACTTCGACTTTCATCTCGACCACCCTGTCGTCCTCGCACTGGCAGAAGTGATAACGGCAGCCGCCCGAGAAGTCCTGAGCGGTGAAAACTTCCCATGTCTTGCCGAGGACGAAGACACCGGGCCTGAAAACAACGCTTCGCCCCCCGCGACCTAGCAGCGCGCTTTGGGAGAGGACAGAGACCCCTGAGCCAGTCGTCGGCCATGTGGTTTGGGAAGTACTTTCCTGACGCTGCCATCTACGGCATTGACGAGGTTGCCTTCAGCAAAGTCACGCCGGCGACCGCTTCCGCCGCCAAAGCGACACGCAGCGGGCCGCTGTTTGCTGGTACCGCGCGCGCAGCGACGGTCAGCCCGCGACGGGCGCCGACCAGGAGAAGGCCAGGGGCATGTCGGGGAAAGGATTGACGTCGAAAAGCCGCTGGGGCTCAAGGCCGCGGAACTGCCAGTCAGCGAAGTCCAGGAAGGCCCGCCAGTCTTCGGGGCCATGGTCGTGGTCGCCCTCGCGGAACCAGATGCCAATCTTTTCCTCAGCGCCCAAAAACCGATAAACCTCGCGGGCAGCGGCGTAGGTCTGGTAAGTGCCGGACGGGTTAGCCCACAGGTCGTTCAAAGCTTCAGTGGAAAGCAGGGCACGCGGCGCGACACAGGCCTTCAGGCAATGCTGGTCGAAGGGCAGGAGCTCCTCGCGGTCAACGTAGTCGGCCAGGCGGGGCGAGTACCAGTACGGTACCATGCGGAGGCTGTCGGCAAGCCTTTCGCAGCCCTGGCCTTGCCAGCGGAAGCACCCGGCCCCGCCGGCGCCGGAGTTGTTAGGAGCCGTCAGGGCGATCCGCTCGTCGGTCGCGCCGGCCAAGAGCACGGTCTTCCCGCCGCGCGAGTGACCGACAACGGCTATCTGCTCTGGATGCGCCCAGTCCTGCGTGAGCAGGAAGTCCACTACGCGGTGATAGCCCCATGCCCATGCCGATATTGCCCCGAACTCCCCATCAGGGTAGACGAGATACAACCCACTGTCGCGTCGGGAATGATAGGCATCCGGCACGACTTCGGTGCGGTTGAAATAGGCCAACGCGTACCGCCGGCGCAGCACCTCGGCGATAATCTCGTCGGTCAGGTAGCGCCAGCAGCCGTCGCCATTGATGACTACGGGAAACGGCCCATCGCCTTCGGGCAGCATCACCGTGAGGAGGAACCAGAAGGGACGCGCTCCGCCCTCGATGTGGAGCCGATACTGGATATGCTGTGCGGCACCCAGGCGGGCAACCGCCGTGGGATGCAAGCACTCAGCCGTCACTGCCGCTGGCCGAGGCGGAAGCCGGCCGTATTCGATGCTTACCACGAGGTCTAGAAGCTCGGCGCGTCGGCGAAACCAGTCTTCCCTGGTGGCTACTCGGCCGCCCTCCGCGAATGTGAAAGGGTCGGGCAGTTCGCCGATAAATCTATACTCGAGCATGGTGGACCACCCTACTCGGCATAGGCCCCCCAGCCAAAGCTATTGCCTGCTGCGCGAGTCGTGCCCGAAAGAATTTGTTCCCTCGGCGGCGCTCAGGCCAGCGAGCTGCCGCCGGTGCTGACCAAGGTCCCGCCCAAACACCTCGCCACAACGTTGCGGTTTTTCGCCTGGGCCAGCCCCAAACCTTCGCCGGCGCGCCGGAGAGGCCCCGACGCGAGCCGGCACTCTCGCCAATCGGGCAGGGACACAGCCATCGCCCAGCCCATTGCTCCGGAGCGGCCAGGGCAGTGAATGGCCTTGGCCTGGCATTCAGCACGCAGCCCTAAATCCCCAGGGCCGCACGCTTTTTGCGGATATGGGCAAGGATGCCGTCGGCCACTTGGACCGGGTCCTCGCCCAGGGCCAGCTTGCCACCCGTGAGGCTCTCAAGATCTTCAGTGACGAGCTTCACGAAGGCCTGGGAGCCCGTCACGGGCGGCACCGGAGACACGTGGGTGTACAGGCCGAGAGCCAAGGCCGCCGAAGCATCCACAGTAGCCTTCTGCTCCATGTATTCCGGCGCGGTGACGGCCACGGGCAGGTCCGGGATGCGACAGCCGAGGGCGTCGGCCACGGCTGTCACCAGGAGGGTCAGGCGACCGACGTCTGTGCACGTGCCAAAGGCCAGCACGGGCGGTACGCCAAGCTCGCGGCACACCGCCCGCAGACCCGGCCCAGCCAACTCGATAGCCTCCAGGCTATTGAGGCCGGCCACCTGGGTCGCGCCATTGCCACAGCCCGCCGAGAGCACGAGAATATCCCGCCCGATTAGCTCGTGGGCGACCGCCGCCGTCAGCGAATCTTGCGGGCCGTTCTTAAGCGTCGTGCAGGAGACGAGTGCCGCCACCCCTTGGATGGCCCCAGAAGCTATAACGTCCAGCAGCGGCTTGAGAGACCCGCCCAGGGCCGCCAAGACGCTTTCAGTGGAAAAGCCAAGGACGACTTCCTGGGTGCGAAGCCCCTTGGCGGATGGCCTGCCCCTACGCCGCCGGAAGTTCTCAACGGCCAGCTCGATGATTTTCCAGGAATCCTCAACCACTGTCTGCGGATTGTAGTCGAAGCGGTACTGGGTCCCGGGCACGCCTACCAGGTCACCCACGGCAATAAGCGTGACGCCATATTTCTCCGCCAGCTCGCCCAACGTGGGCAGGGAGCAGTTCATGTCCATCACAAAGGCATCCACGGCGCCGGTGCCGAAGGCGAATTCCTGCATAATCCAGTTGCCTATACAGCCGACGAACACGTCGTCGGTCTGAGCGCGCTGCATGAGCTCTTGGCCGGTCTCGGTGGAGCCGACGATTCGCAGCCCCTTGGCACCGGCGTCGCGAGCCATCTGCTGAGCTTTCTCGGTATGGGCAAGGTCAATGAGCGTGAAGCCGAAGAAGGGTTCGTGGCCGTTTGGGAGGATGTTGACGTAATCGCCGTCGAGGACGCCTAGGTCCACCTTTGCCGGATGGGGTGCAGGCGTGCCGAAAAGAGCATCCTGAGCCATTTCCAGAGGCACGAGAGCGCCATAGCATGAGGCCAGGCCCAGACGCAGGACGGTCTTGGCCAGCGACAGGAAATCCCCGTCTATGTTGGTCATGGCACGGGTGGTCGCGTTGACAAGCTCGTGGAGGGGATTTCGGGGCATGATGCCAAGGCCACGCCAGGTCTCCACGCGCTCCTGCGGAGCGAAGGCCAGGGCCATGCAGCTCTCAGCGCCCGACACGTCGTCCAGGCTGGCGACAATAGCGTCGGCGAGACGGCCAGCCTTTGCTGCTGGGTCGCCAGTCGCATCCAGTCCGAGGGCGCTAAGCATCATGTCCAGCTTGGATGGGTCCGCTATGCCATAGGGCGCTCTGCCCTCGGCGACGGCCTTGAGGGTGCGGGCCACTTCGCGGCAATGGTGGGTATAAGCCGCCAGGCCCATGATGTCCAAGTGCACCATGTTGCGGGCCACCATGCCGTCGGCATCAATGCCGCACACGCCCCGCAGGACGCCCCGCTGCGGGCGAATCTGGCATGGACCGTTGCTGCACAGCGAACATCGCGTCCCAGCCTCACAGAAGGGACACCGACCGTCCATGGCCACAAAACGGTCGTAGACATTGGTGCTTCCGCCGGCCTTCATGGCCTCGTAGACTTCGTTGACGCTGGCATGAAGGCTGGGTTTTTCCGGCACAAGCTGTTGAGGCATTCTCGCACCCTCCTCGACGCAAGGTTATTTTCCACAGGCCGCAGCGGCGAGACAGGTCGCCGTGCGGCGAAGATACTCACGACAGTCACCCACTGCCACACGAGCCTGGCCGGATTTGCGAAATAGGATGACGCCCATCACCAGGCCGATTATGGCGCCAGCCACCAGCGTGGCGGGGACGACCCCTCCCCCACGGCTGCGCTGCAGCTCCTCCACGGCCTCGACGAAAAGGTCTTTCGGTAGACGCTGCGCGCGCGTGTCAAGTACGCAAAGCTGCTGTTGGTGCACGGCGGCAATGAAGGCATATTCGCGAGGATGGTCGCGGGCGAAATCAAAGAAGGCCACGGCCAACTCGCCAACTCGGCTTTGGGGCGGGACGGCCTGGCGACGGCGGTCGAGGTAGTCGTAAAGGACAGCGGCACAGCGACGGAAGACGTGGCTCAGCAGGTCGTCGCGGGAGGTGAAGTGGCGGTAGATGGCGGCTTCGGTAACGCCGGCTTCAGCGGCAAAATCCCGCATGCTTGCGCCTACGGCACCCTGGTCAGCAATGACCCGGATGGTTGCCTGGATTATGCCGTCGGGACCAGCCTTTCTCATGTTAGTAATCGCTTACTAACATAGCACGTGGCCGGTATCTTGTCAACCCCGGCCAGGAAAAATTCTGCGCAGGTACGGTGCTCCTTGGAGCAGCGCCGGACAGCTTTACCGACCTGGCTTGCCGGTGGGAGCAGAACTCGAGCCGCCTTGAGCCGGGCCGGCTGCCGGCTTCTCGCCGGGTACTTCGTAGCATTTCGTCTCGCTGAGCGTCATGAAACCAGAGCTGGCGAAGATGGCCTGGCATTCGGGGGACGTGAGGAACTCGGCCAGTTTGCTGGCCAGCTCTGGGTGCTTGCAGCCGGCAATCACGACTGCCTGGCAGGGAATGGTCTGGCAATAGCCGGTCTTAAAATCGGCCACCAGCTTGAGCTTGGCTGCCTGCTGTTTGTGCTCGCCTTCTTCGGAAATAAAGCACGTGCCGTAGGCGATAGAGGCCTGAACTTTCCCCTCGGATGCCAGCTTCATCAGCTCAATGGGAAACCTGGGGCGAACGAGTTTTTTCTGTACCTTGTCCCAAACGCCGGCTTGCTTGAGTATTTCTTGCGCATAGTAGCCCACGGAAGTCTCAGGTGCGCCGACCGCAATAGTCTTGACAGCGGGCTTGACAAGGTCTTGGACGGATTTGATGCCCGCCGGATTAGCCTTGGGCGTGATGAGGACAAGGCTGGTGAAGCAGAAATCGCGCTTTTCAGCCACGAGGCCCTTGCTCTCAAGCATTTGCACTTCGTGGTCGCCGTTGCATAGGAACAGGTCGGGCTTGGCACCGGCGGCTATCTTGGGAGCCAAGACGCTGACATTCTCGACGACGCGATTGATGCGGACACCAGGATTGGCGGCCTCGAAAAGCTTAGCAATCTTGCTGCTGGCAGGACCAAAGGCGCAAGGGACGTAAACCTCTAGTACCACTTCCTGCCCAGGCGCAACGGGGCCAGCGCCACCGGCTTGAGGCGGCCTGGCCGACACAGTGCCGGGGGAAGCGCCGACGGGACCAGCTCCAGCCTTCTTCCCGCACCCTGCACCCACCAGTGCCGAGAACAATACAAGCGTCACGAAAGCCAGCCAAGTCGTCCGGTTGCCTGCCCTCATCTTTGGACCCCCTGTGTGGTAACTGCCGCTTGCCTTCCGCTGGTCGGCCATTGCAGCAGCTCGGCAGCACGCAAAGACGCTTCGTGCGACCACCGCGAAAGGGAAACGCGCTGCGAGCACGTCTTGGTTCCCGTTACGATGCTCCGAGGCAATCAATCATCACCCGCAAACCCCGCCTCAGCCCCTTCCGGTCCTCTGCAAGTATAGCATACGGAGCCTGAGGCAGCAGGGGAACCGTGCAAGTACTGGGGCGCGTTCTAGGCGTTGTCGGCATGGACGCGAATAGGCCATGGGGAAGTCCTCCAAGAGCGACCGCAGGTCGGCGGTCAGCGTGAAGTGATGCGCCTAGGTCAAGCCTGACGCAAGCCAGCGCCACGAAGCCGTAAGCGTTAGCCGGGCCGTGGCAAGGGGAAGCACCGCGACGCAGTGGTACCATGGCCCCTGGAGCGAGAGCATGGAAGACAAACTAATACAGATTGTAGACGTCTTCCGCTGTTGCATTCTGACACCGCGAGTTTTGACTGTAGTGCTACCGGCCTTCGTGCTTGCGGGGGCCATAGCGGCCTTTGTGCCTCGCGCGGCGGTGCTCAGGTATCTCGGCCCAGGCGCCAAAAGAAAGTGGGCATATCTTGTATCGGCCCTGTCGGGCGTTGTGTTATCAGTGTGCTCGTGCAACATCGTCCCCATATTCGCAGGCATTTATCGCCACGGGGCTGGCTTAGGACCGGCGGTGACTTTCCTCTACGCCGGACCGGCCATCAACGTCGTCGCCCTAGCGCTCACCTTCCGCGTGATCGGCTGGCGCCTTGGTATCTGGCGGGCCATCGGCACTCCCCTTCTGGGCATCCTGGCCGGCGTCATAATCGCCTGGCTTTACCGCCACGAGGAAAGACGCCGAGCGGCGGAGCTGGCTGCAGAAGCCGTCGCCCAAGCCAACGGGGGCACCATGGAGCTGGACTATGGAGAATTGCGGCGGGCGTTAGTGATCTTGGGGCTGCTTCTGGCCGCGGTAATCGTCGGCTCCCTGCAGATGAGCTGGTACTACCAGGCCGTGGGGATGGTGCTGACACTTGGCGGGGCGGTCTTAGCAGCCGCCAGGCTTACGGACGCCGAGCACCTGCGGGAATGGGGCCAGGAAACCTGGAACTTTGCCAAGACCGTAATCCCCGTGCTCGTGCCGGTAATCCTCCTAATTGGAGCGATTGCCACCTACATAGACATCAAATACGTCTACTGGCTCGTCGGTACCAACGATGCCAAGTCCATAGCTTTCGCTGCGGCCTTCGGGGCGCTGATGTACTTCCCGATACTGTCCGAAATCGCCTTCACGAAAGCCTTCCTCAAACTGGGGATGGCCACCGGGCCGGCCCTGGCGATACTTTATACGGGCGCCGGGCTCAGTTTGCCTGGTGCCGTCGCGCTTGGCCGATATATCGGCTGGAAAAAGGTGATTGTGTACATGCTCGTTGTCACGCTGCTCGCCACTGGCGCAGCGATGTTATTTGCTTCGGAAATCGGCCAGTATCTGTGCCCCTGCATTATGGACGCCGCCTCAGCCCCGCCGAAGGCTGCACCTTGAGCCAGGGCTGGCAGCGCCCCGCTCGCTATCCAGCGGAGTACCTACCATACAGGCTTGCTGGCGATGAGGCCAATGCCGCGTCCCCTCGCGCCGACGGCACAGTAGAACATGTAGAAGGCGTCGGTGCGGTCATCAAAGACCACCGACACTTTATGGGCGTACTGGGCATCGAGGCCGCCAGGGTGGCCGCCGGCCTTGTACAGCGGCTCCGGGTCTGCCTGCCAGTGGAGCAAATCCCTAGAAAAGGCAACCATTATATGGGCGCCGCCGCGGCCTACGCCAAAGTAGAACATCACCCAGTGGTCGCCGTCGCGGAAAACCTTCGGGTCGGAGCAGAACTCCTCATCGTAGCCGCCGGGGCGATTGCGTAGTACGGGATTGCCCTCATAGCGCGCCCAGTGCACCAAGTCAGTAGAGAAGGCGACGCCCGTCTGCTCGCGGCTTCCGTTGGCCGCGTTGTAGAAATCCCAGAACTTCCCGTCGTGCTCAAGAAGCCAGGGTTGGTAAATGCAATCCTTTTCCCATTCGGCAGCCCCCTCGATGGAAAGGATAGGCGTGTCCTCGCAAGCGCGGTGCCAGTGACGGCCATCGCGGCTCCAGGCCAGGCCCTGGGCACCAGGCCGAATCTCATAGCCGCCCTGCTGCGGATAGCAGCCGTAGAGCACCCAGTAACGGCCCCTCCACCGCTTGAGGGTGCGCGGTGCTGTCAGATCATACGACTCCAGCAGGGCGCCACCGAAGGTGACCCCGCCATGGTCGAAGGCCCCAGGCTTGCCGAAGCTCATCACCAGCCCACGGTCGCGCCAGTGGATGAGGTCAAGGCTCTCGGCAAGGGCCGTCTGGTAGCCTCGGCCGTCGAAGCCCGTGTACCACATCTGCCAAACCCCGCCCAGCCTGAACACAAAGGGGCAATCGGTCATGAAGAAGCCCAGCCCGTTGTCGGGATTCGGCGGGATGACGAAGTCGGGGTAGTAGTACCATCCGCGGAACTTAGCGGACCACCGGGCCACGGTAGCAGGGGCAAGAACGGTGGGCACGGCCTTCACCTCTTCGGCCTTCGACGAGACCGCCGCAAAAATCACGAGCGCGACGATACATGTTCCCATACAAGCGCTAACGGCGCCTCCCTCGGCTGCGGTTCTTTAGCCCGATGCGAGCGGGGCCAGCATCACGAGGAAAAGGCCGCCGCGCGAGCGGCAAGAATGAGGTCGCACACTTCCCGCACGGCGCCGTGGCCGCCAGGCCTGCTGGTGACGTAGGCGGCCACGGCCTTGGCCGAGGGATGCGCGCTGGCCACCGCCACAGGGATTCCGACCTCCTTCATGGCCGCCACGTCTATCTCATCGTCGCCTATGAAAACGGCCTCTTCGGGGGAAAGAGCCTCGCGGGAGAGGATTTCACGCACCAAAGCGGCCTTGTCCTTGACCGCCATGTGTACTTCGCTGAGCCTCAACCGGCTCGCGCGTGCAGGGACGATGTCGTTGTCGTCGGCGCTGATGACGATGACCTTGACGCCCGCCTCAACCAACTTGCGCATCCCGTAGCCGTCGTGGATGTTGAATCGCTTGAAGAGCTGCCCCTGGGGGCCAAAGTAAATTCCGCCGTCAGTCATGACGCCGTCCACGTCGCAAAAAACAACCTTCACCGCAGCCCAATTCATGACGAGATTAAGCCTCCCAAAGCGCACGACCCACAGCACGAGCAAGTGTAATTCATCGGCGCCCCGACGTGTACCTGCCCACCGGCGTTCACCTGGCTTTCCACCAGCGGCTCTCCCACGGGTCCAGCCTGACCCGAATGCGTGTGTAGCCGTCAGAAGCCCGACGGGCGGGCAGGCCCGGGTAGCGGACGCCCGCCGGCAGCCGGAGGGCTATTTCGGCGTCCGTGGGCACGCCTGCCCGCTCCCGCACGAGGAGCATTTCCCCACCGCTGGCCAGGTAAACGCGCAGATTGTGCGGCGCCAGAATGGGCCGGTCAAGGGCTGCCGCCGCCGCCAGCTCCTCATAGATGCAGGCCGCCGCATCCCGTGGCTTCTGCTCGGGCGCCATGCCCCACAGCGGGTCGTGCGCGAAGCCCAGGGGAAAGCCGAAGGCGTAGATGAAATTGTCTCCGCGGCGGAATCTGGCCGCGATGGCAGCCCCACCCGCCGTCAGGAAGGTTTCACCCCTATTTAGTACGCCCACCGGCGGTACCTGGCCGAAATCGAGCACCAGCCGCCTCGCCTGTTGCCCCGTGAGGAGCGCAACTTCCTGCGGCCCACGAAGGGAAACCGTTGAGGCGTAGTCCGTGCAGCCGAGCCACTTGCTCAAGGCCGGATGGAAAGCGACGCTGGGCTGCAGCCTGGGCCCGCGCTTGCCGACCCAGCCCACGGCCAGCACCCGATGGCCGCGGGAGGGCGCGTCGGCCAGCCACGCGTCTAATGCTGCCCAGGCGGTATCGCAAAGGTCAATGGCCACGGTCGGCAGGATGACGAGCCGATAGGTACTAAGGTCAATCCTAAACTGCCCGGCGGCGCCCTTTGCCCGATACACCAAGTCCCGGTCCATGACGATGTCGAACTCCATATTGAGCTGCGTGAGGGCTTCGGCAACGGCTAGGGCGTTGCCGTAGTCCAACGCGCTCATATTTGAATGAGCTAGATTGGTATTGCGAACAATTAGGACTTCAACGGGGCGCCGCAGAGAGAAGGTGACGCCTTGGACAGCCGGCATGAAGGAGGCCATCCATTGCAGGAGGGGCGTCATGTGGGGGTTGCTGTCAGCGGTGGTGCCGCTGATGTGAGCCCAGGTATAGGTTTGCGTCCAGGCCGCGCCGCCGCCGATTTCGTCGAAGAGCATGCCGCGATAGTAGTTGAGCACCTCCTGGGGCTGGTCGGGCCGCCCGCCTTCCCCCTCGCCTGATGCCAGGCCACTCGACGGACTGCCAGGCGCCAGAACATAGGGCCTATAGGAGGAAATGTTCTTGATGGCCTTTCGCACGGTCGCCCAGGCTGGAAGCTCGGAAAGGTTCTGTCCGGCGTCGTGGCAGCCCACCCCGATGACATCGAAGGGCAGCTCTGCGCGTCGGTAAAGATGCAAGAAGTGCCACGAGGCGGTGAAGTCCTGGGCGTTGGAGTAAAAGAGAAGTTGGTTGGGCATGCCCTCGCGCACGATTGCAGCCCACCGCCGCAGCATACCGAACAGCAGCTCGTCCTCGCGCATTTCGTAGAAGTCAATCCAGAGCGGGTCTTCGGGCGTGAACTGGTTGTGAGACATGCAGGCGCCCAGCTTCACGCGGGGGTCATCAGGACTGAGCAGCCAAGGCCAAAGAGGCAGCGGAATATCCTGCCAGGTCTCGGCTGTTTCGAAGACACCCGGGCGGGCCGGGTAGCCCGGTATCAGCGCCTCGACTTCTGGGGCGCCCGGCCAGCGCTCCGCACGCCATTTCCCCCGCCGATACCCCGAAAGGTCCGAGTAGTCGTAGCCCCAGGGCGTTTGGCGACGGAACTCGTCGAGGGTGCCGTACTTGCGCCGCAGAAAATCAGCGAAAAGGGCGTGCTGATGAGGGTTCTCCAGGTCATGGTCGAGGACTATATCCTCTTCGCCAATTATCATGCCCAGGACGTTGCGGCAGCGGGAGTAGCGGTGCATGATGCGGCGCATGGCCAAGGCCTGGGCCTCGGCAAGCTCAGGATAGAGGTGGTACCGGCAGCGGTACGGCGGAGCGACGACGTCGGGATGAGCTGACCAGAAAAAGTCTCCCTCGAACATGATGTAGCGGCCGTGGGCCCACGCGCGGCGCACGAAGTAATCGAGTAGGTCAATCCCGCGGAGGAAATGACGCCCCTTTGCGCCCCTGGGCTGATGCGCCAAGGGCGCCCAGTCGCCGTCTTTGGTCAACAGCCAGCCCCAGCCCGTTGAGCGCATGTAAAGATGCACGTCCGCCCGCGCCATGAGGTCCAGGTCGCGCTCCAACTGTTCCAGGTCCATTTCGTTGAGTCCGAGCGCGCTTTTCTGGTTGTAGATGGTGAAGAAAAGGTGGCGGACGCGGCCGGAACCGTCCAGTAACTGACCGGTGCGGTGGTCAAGGCGACAGAAACCGCGAAACTGCCGCGCCCATTCGGGTCTTTCAGGCGTCTCGGTGATTATGAGGCCTGGCTGTTTTCGGTCGCTTTCCCAGAGAGCACGGAGGCGGGAGTTGTGGGCTTCCAGGCGCTGCCGCAACATCTCGCGGGGAAGCAAGGCAAACTCGCGCTGCCAGAAGCTTTTCGCGTCATGATAGTAGCCGCCCAAATCTTCTACCGGTCGCCAATCGCCGTCAGCCGTAGGGGAAGTAGTCCAGTTCGCCGGTGGCGCGGCGCACCACTGCCAGTCCGGACCGGTGCCGTGGTCCTCCCAGGAGCCGTCCTCATACTCGACCCGCATCTGAACATAGAGCGCTGGGCGCCACTCCGACGCCACTTGGGCCGTCACGAAGGCCACGCCCGGCCGCAGGCAATCGCCAACCTCAGCCCACGCCGGCCGCGCCTGGTGAGTATCGTGGGCTTCCAGGATGAGGCGGCCGTCCAGATACAGCCGGACGGTCTGCATCGGGCCGGTCACAATTACCGCCCGCCTCACCTCGCGGCGGATTGGCCACCGGCCACGGAAATACAGTACTTTCTCCGAGCCGCCGGCGATTATGCGGGCGTCGTCAGGGATGAAAGGCGAGGGTTCTGAGGGTGGATACCAAACCGGCTCAGCAGCAGGAGTCAGCGCTGCGAACATGGCTGCTAAAGAGAACCCAGCCGCGCCGACGATTTGCAACACTACGGGGTCGCCTCCCTAAGGCGGACACCGGCGCCCCTGCCCACGCGCCAGCGGACATGCCGCGCCGTCTATCCATCCAGCCCAGGCCGCCAGGCCGGCCGGCGACCCTTCCCTGACTGCGCTGGACACCTACTTGTCCAGCGCATTGGCTTCGGGCCGCCCCTCATGGCGCGTAGACGGAAAAATACTTAGAGTGCCAATAGCCCGCCGCGTCCTGGACAACTTCCCACCAGGCACCGGATTTGAGCCACTTGGCGTGGCCGTCAGCGAAACCCAGATTGCCCCCGCCATTGTGCCGAAAGGACTTCTGGCAGCCAAAGCCGCAAGCATAATCCGTGGTGATTCCTTCGGGGATCCAGCAAAACTGGGCCGGATGGCGCAGGTCGGCATCGGTTTTGGTGTAGTTGAAACCCTCGTAAATTGGGTCGGTTTGAGTGCCGGCGCCCCGACGGAAGGTCAGCCAGACGGCATAGTCGGAAACCACGACTGTGATGGGCGGCGGGCTGCCTGGGTTACAGTAGTTGTCGGGGGTGGGCCATTCCAGGTGGCGGCTGGGACACTCCCGCAACTGCTCGTTGCGGACGTAGGGCATGAACATGTCGTACCAAGTGTAAAACCCCGTCGTCCATCGCCCGCTGGGGCCAGCGCCGACGACGGGCATCCGCCACCATATCCCCCGCCCGTCATAGTCGCCCACGTACATCAAGAAGGCCATGCTGAGTTGATGGATATTACTAAGGCAAGAGGTCTGGCGGGCCTTCTCGCGGGCCCGGGCGAAGACCGGAAAGAGAATGGCGGCCAGTATCGAAAGAATAGCGATGACCACGAGAAGCTCGATGAGTGTAAAGGCCTTGCGCATCGCCTGGCCCGCCGCGGGTCAACTGTTTAGGCTCCCCCCGCGCCGGGCAGTATTATGGACGCCCGGCGCCGCCTTTGTCACCAGGCAGGGCCACGGTAAACTGCACGCGGTCCGCGCCGCACCGCCCACCATGCTCGTACCCGTCCCGCATCACCCAGACAGAAAGTGACAGCGCCCCACGAAGGGCGCTGTCATGTCACAACCCGAACAGTTTGGCGCCCTAAGGCGGCCGCGCAGACAGCCTTACCTGCCTTACCAGCCCGGCGGATAGACCTCCACGTTCTGCCAGGGAAGGTAGTTATTCATGGTGGCCTGGTCAGGTGCCCAGAACTTGTCGCTTTTCATCCACTTGACGTGGCCATCGAAGAAAGCGACGTTGACGCCGCCGTTGTGTGGGTCAATAAAGTTCGTCCCACACCCGCCCCCCGGCCTGCGCCACGGCCGCGAGCAGCCCCAAGCCGAATCTGCCAGCAGATACAGCTCGGCCGGCCGCTTGATGCTTGCTAGCGTCTTACTGGCGCACCAGCAGCCGATCCCGCGGCAATTCAGACCGTAGCTTGTACCGTGGGCACGTATCTCCGGGTCGTTAACCCACCACGAGCAGTTGGCACCGTTGTTCCAGAGAGTGCTCGGGCAGATAAAGATTTGCCAGTTCTTGATGTAGGGCTGCCAGATGTGGTGGTACCACAGGGCGGTGCCGGGCCGGTTGCATCCGGCGCTGGGGGCAGCTCTCACGGCCCACCCGGTGAACATCTCGTCGTAGTCCTGGGCGTACATCAAAAAGGCCAGAGCCGCCTGCTTTAGATTGCTCTGGCAACTGGCCGTGCGCGCCTTTTCGCGAGCCCTGGCGAACACGGGAAACAGGATGGCCGCCAGGATCGCGATTATCGCGATCACGACCAACAGCTCAATGAGCGTAAAACCACGCCTCATCACTGGCACCTCCTGCATGAGGTATTGCCTGTCTGCTGCTTTACGGCAGGCCACCTGTCCCTTCCTTGACTGCCCAAGTGCTTACGCCGTCTATCGCTCCGAGCATCACCTCCTCTAGCCCATACAGCCGCCGTCGCGTACGTCAGGCCACCCCTGGGCCTTGCCCCGCCGGTGCGCGAGCGTGCGCGGCGCCTTCGCCGAAGGCCCCACAAGCCCGACGGCAGCCCCTAAGCACCGCTAAGAAAACCTCCGCGCTTACGGTGGCGTCATGCAGCACGGGCCGGGGCGTATTTGCCTCTGCCAACTGGAGGCGATGGCGCCGGCGCTGAAGAACTTCACGTGCCCGTCAATGAAGGCGATGTTAGAGCCGCCGTTGTGTCGGGTGTTGTTCTCGGTCTGGTTGCCAGGATTGCAGCCCGCGCCACAGACTGCCGGATAAGCAATCTTCTCCCAGCGGGAGGCGCCGTCATCCCTGTGGGCTGAGTCGCACGAGAGGACGGTGTTGGCTGGGTAGCGGTAACGCGCCAGCTCAAAGCCGGCCTTCTCATACGGGTCACTGTTTGAGCACTCCGCCCACCGGCCCATTCCGTAACTAAGCATGTCATCGGTCCAGTTGATGCCCCCATTATACGGCGGGGCGGGCACCGGCCAGCCGCCTGAACTCCGGGCGCTGGGGCATCGGAAGAGTTGGGCGTTCTTGACGTAGGGCTGGACAACGGCATACCAACGGGTAGTCGTTGAGTTATTGGGCCGGCCGCATTCCCAGTACGGCGTGCAGGGGAAACGCTCATCGTAGTCTTGTACGTACATGAGCACCGCCAAGCCAATCTGCTTTAGGTTGCTCTGGCAGCTAGCCTGTCGCGCCTTTTCGCGAGCCCTGGCGAACACGGGAAACAGTATGGCCGCCAGGATCGCGATTATCGCGATCACGACCAGCAGCTCAATGAGCGTGAAGCCTCGCTTCACCGTCCACACCTCCTGGCCCTCCGTTGGCCGGCTAACGCCGGCAGTCCACCAGTAGATACACCCGGCCCAGCTAACTGGGTGCGCATCACCTCCCTGCCTCAGCGTTTCCAGGCGCGGCCGTATACGCGCCTTGCACAGCGTCGTGGGTTTCCGGCTCCTCTCCAACCGCCCACTACTGGAAGGGATTCATCTCGACGCCGTAGCGAGTGATCATGTCCCTGTCGGCGCGCCATTTCACGTGTCCATCGGCGAAGGCGTAATTAGTGCCGCCGTTATGCCGGCTATAGTAGTCCGAAGTGGCCTGGCCCGTGCCGGCGTCTATGCCGTTGAGGTTGCCGTCTTGCCAGCCGAGCGTGGGTGAGTCACAGCAGACATTGGCAAAGATGAAGGCACCGGCCCCACCGTACATGTGGATGGCGTCTCCAATCATGACCGTCGAGGCAGGCTGGCTGATGCGACCGATGCCCAGGCCGCGAGCCCCGACGAAGTCGCTGGAGAAGAGCCGCTCGTTGAAGGCGTAACCATAGACACTCGGGCCGGGGAATGCGTATTGAGGGTTGCCCCAGCCGTAACACGACCATTGGCTCCCCCAATCCGCTGGAACAGGGTTAGGCCAATGCGCCACCGACTGGCAGTAGCAGCCCTTCACCGAAGGACATTCGTACAGCTGAGTGTTCTTAACGTAGGGGAAGATAGCCGCAGGTGGAGCCAGGGGCATTTGGTTTGCGTTGGCGAAGCGGTTCCAAAGCGGCAGCGTCTCGTCATAATCCTGCACATACATCAAAACTCCGAGGGCCAACTGCTTGAGATTGCTCTGGCAACTGGCCTGTCGCGCCTTCTCGCGAGCCCTGGCGAACACCGGGAACAAGATGGCCGCCAGGATCGCGATTATCGCGATCACGACCAGCAGCTCAATGAGGGTGAAACCACGGCGCATCGCAAGCACCTCCAAGGGATTTGTTTTTGCGGCACGCCGGGTGCCTCCGGCACTCCAGCGTGCCCTCGACACCGTCTCCAGGGTACTCCTTCGACTCCGGCACTGCAACTCCTTCTTTCGCCGCCCAAAAAGTCCTGCCCGGTGGCGGGGAGGGGCCGCAGCGACGTAATCACGGGAGCACGAGGTCGTCTTTGGCCGTGCCGTTATGCGTGTAACCCCTAATTCTCACAGCCGCCCGACTGGCCTCGGCCAGGGCAATCAGGTGGCTTTCGGGGATGTTGGAGACCGTCAGGCCGAAAATTTCCACATTGGCCGCCTCTCGCTGGGCATAATCCTTGGGTTCGGCCATGGGCGGGCAATCAATGATGAAGGCCCGGCCGCCGGCCTGCTGGACCATCGCGGCGTTAGCGGCCACGCGAGTAGGCGCAAAGGAACTGAGGGAGAGGTTGCTTATTTGCAGAGTAGCGCCAGCGAAACCTGGCTCGATAACAAAGGCCGCCTGCCGGGCTACAGGCCCCTCCGCCGTTTCCATCCGTCGGCCATCCGAGAGGCTGACGTGAACCATCACGTTCGCGAGCTGGTTGGGGAGGATGGTGCCAAGGACGCAATCGAAGCCGACCACGCAATTGTCCAGCTTACAGTCCACCAGGGAGCCCCATGGCCCCTGCCCCCACTCGAAACTCACCCGCTCGCCCGTAAGGGGATCAACGAAGGGATGGTCAGCCGAGGCGCCTAGCTTGAAGCCGGTATGCACGAGGAACACAGCCACGTCACTAACCGAATAGCCATCCACACTGCCGAAATCGAAGGCGATGTTGTCTGGCTGAGAAGTTATGGCCGCCTGCAGCCTGGCATGCTGCCAGGAGATAGGCTCTTCGACGTTGGGGACTAGGTGGATGTGGGATATTCTGATGACGTCTCTGCCCTCGCGGACGGCAAAGGCTCGCTTGTAGCCGTACAGATAGCAGCGGTTAATGACGATTTTGCCGCCGGCGGGCGCGTAGAAGAAGTCGTAGTACCGGCCGCAGGTAATGTCCTCTATCGTCGTCGAGGCGACGCCAGGCTGGACAAGAATGGTAGGGCCGCAAGGGGCCACGTGGTCGGCGACAAACCGTTGCTGAAGCTCCGTCTCGCTCGGGTAGTGGTACGGCGAGGCGGGGTCATCAAACTCCGTGTCTGAGGGCCAAGGCTGGCGGTCGTAAAGGATGTACAGGCCCCGGATAGTGTTGCCGCCCATGAGATGAAACAGGGGCCGCTTGCGGCCTTCGGCATACTGGTCGGGAGCAGGGCGGGCAAGGATGACCGAGCCAGTCTGCATGGCCCGCGGGACGCCTTCCCAGGCGATAAAGGGCATGCCGGCGAGGCTGCCCACGAGGCTAACGCCCTGGCGGAGGACAACAGTGCGGGTGATGACGTAGCCGCGGCCTGCGCCCACGGGGTCCACAAAGACGGTACGACCGAATTCAGCAGCGCGGTCAATGGCTGCCTGGAAGGCCGCCGTGTCGTCTGAGACGCCGTCGCCAACCGCCCCGAATTCCGAGACCGAAACTACGCCAGGCGGCCCACCCGCCACTACGCCTAAGCTGACCAAGACACCCACCACGGCCGGAAGTATTGGTGCCATCGCCACACCCCTCCGCGCTCTGCTACCTCAGGAAATAGCCCTGCGATGTTGGAGTGGCGTCGGTTGTGAAGTGTCAGTCGCTTAGGGTTGGTTCGGGTAGGGATACGACCGGCCCCGCGCGAAAGAGTTGCCGGAGAAAGACGACAGCCGTGGCTTTGCCGTCCGAAACCGACCCGGCGCCATGGGCGAGCGAATGAAAGAAACCGCCCACGGTGGCCGCAATGCTGGTGCGTTTTCTTTGTGATGCCGCGCTCATGGGTTTTAGTCCGGCATAAGGGGGAGGGCAGCCAAGTCGTCGGCCTGCTCCTGCTGACGGCTGTGCCACTCGGGCAGGAACTCTTCGATGCTGCCGTAAAAATATAGTCCCGTCGCATAGCGCGGCAGGTCCAGTTTTAGCTCCGTCACGCCCCGGGCCACTGCCTGGTCAGCGATGAGGTCGTAAACGTCAACGGGACGGGGGAAGCGTATGACCTGGGGCGGGTCGTGGGCCGCATGAACGGCGAGGAAGTTGGCGCTGAGGTAGATTACGTCGCTGCTGTCGTCGTAGATGTGCAGCCCAGCGTATTTGAGGACGCGCCGGAGCACATCGGCGGCCATGGCTGGCGAGCCGAACCAGACACTGGTGCGCTTGCCGAGATGCTTGACGCAGAAGGCCGTTTGGCCGCCTTCGAGGTACCGGGCCAGGGGGATGGCCTGGGGGTCGTCGGCGAACACTACCGGCGCATGGGCCACCGGGCCCGGATCGGCGGGCTTCGAGGGGTATACGCCAAAGCTGCAGCGTATCTTGAAGTCCCACTGGCCAAGGATGCGATCGGACGGCAGGCCGGCGACGATGGGATGGTCTCCTACGGGCTTCATCTCGAGGACCTGGCGCTGCGGACGCAGCCGCAGGCGAATGCCAGTCAGGGCAGACATACGGGCTTCGTGAGCCGGGCGTGGGTCCCCGGGATTGAGCAGGCCGGGGGCGTAAAGCCAGATAGCCGTCACGCCGTCACGCTCTATTGCCTTGCGGATTATCCGCCGCCTGGCAGCGTCCAGGGAGAAGGCGTTCAGGAACAGATAGCAGCGATAACGGGGCATGTTGGGCAGGGCGAGGTCGCCCAGGAAGTAGAAATCCACCGGCAGACCGAGCCGCGAAAGCTCGTTGGTGCGGAGGCGCTCCAGGAGTTCGAAGTTGAGTTGGCTGGACGACCGGAAGAGACTGTCTTCGTCCGCGATTACAGCCAGGCCGTTGTGCAGAGGGGCAGCATAGTGGCGGTCGAGGCGACCGATGAGCTGTAGGCGGCGCATCAAGCCCAGGATTTGAGGCCCCCGATACCATTCGCCCATCTCATACCATTCTCCCTGGGCGCCGCGGCAAAGCAAGCTGGCAAAATCGCGCGTCAGCAGGGACAAGGAGCCGGCCAGGTCCGCCGGCCGGCCGTACTGGTCGTTCTCGGCGTCGGCCAGATGCGTGCGGGTATCTGTGTTGCTGTACCAGACCTTGCCGTGGAGCTTGACGGAATCGGTAACCGAGCGCAGGGGGGTGTCGCTGCCCAGGTCGCGGTTTTCGTAGGGGGCAGGTGCTCCGAAGAGATCTACGGTGGGGCAGGGGAGCATCTTTTCGAGGGCCTGGTGGCCGCCAAAATGGTGGCTTATGCAGGCAAGGTTGAGGTACCAGAACCCACACAGGGCCTGGCCGCCCGTAGCTGCCTTTACCACGCGCGAGAAATACTCCACCTTCTCGGCCGCCGTCTCATTGTGGCAGCGGAGATAATCGGCGACCTTGCAACCCAAGGCCGGGTCCCAGAAATCGCCGAAGTTGGTCGCCTGCCATTCGTCCCTGGCCGGGGGCTGAGCGGTAGCGAAGTCAGCCTCTGGGTCTTTCCAGGCAGCCCGCAGGGCTGCCACACTGCCCTTATACCGGCGGATGAGGAAGCGACGGAAAGCATCCCGCATGGCGGGGCTGTAGTCCGGGCCCCAGATGGCGTACATCCACTCCTCGGTTGGGTAGCCTGCACCAATGAAGTAGCCGATGACGCGGTCGGAGTAGGAGGAGCGGCGGACGTGGTCAATGAGGCGACGCAGACCCATGGCAACTTCTTCCTTCCAGACCTCTGACGCGAAGGTGTAGTGAGGTTTGCCGGGTCCAGGCAGGCCAGGCTCCGCTATCAGGGTGTTGCCGTCCTCATACGTGAGCAGCTCGGTTGGATGCTCTTTGGCCCAGGCTTCGGGGGTCTCGACGTACATTGGCCGCACAATGACGTAAGCTCTTGGGTTGGCCGCGAGAATGGTGGCCATCTGGCGGTCGAGGTGCGAGAGGCCTTCTTCGCTGGGCCGTGAGAAGCCGCCATCGGTATAGACGGAGAAAACGCGCATGTCGGCGGCAACGAAAGGCCGTAGGTAGTCGAGCGTGTAGCCAGCGCACTGTGTAAAGGTTATCGGCCCGAAAGGGTTGCCGTTTACGACTATAGTGGGGTTGCCGGCAATGTTCTCGATGCGAGCCGAAGCCTGGGGACGGTCCGTCGGCACCGGGGGAGATAGCGGGCCGCGCGGAACAGGGCTTTCGGCGGCTTTCGGATTGGCGTGCTGGAGCGGATTTTTGTCGGCGGCATCGGGCATGCCATCGGCGTCGGTGTCTGCCGCCAGCGGGTTGGTAGCCTGCCGAAGCTCAGCCAGGTCGTCGAGGCCATCCCCGTCGCTATCCGGCATTGGCCCCCCAGGAGCCTGGGCCCCCATAGCCTGTACCTTCGGCGGCATCGCTAACACGCGCGTGACGCCCCGAGCTCCCTCCCCGGCTCCATGGGGCACTAAACGTATCCACTCATCCACGTCGCCTGTAACGTCCTGCAGCTTGCCCGTATAGCCAGTTGCATCAACGAAAAGGTTGTGTTCCTGGGCCGTCCCGGCAATGTCGTTGAGGTAGACGCGCCCCGAGCCACGCAGGCCGATAAAGCCCATGCCAAACCCGTCTGGTCCATCGAAGGTCACGTCCACAAAGCGCGGGTCGGGAATCCATACCGGCTCGCCCGTGCGGCGCAGGGGGGTCGGCGCCGTGGCGTGGCCCGTCGCATAGCCCGCCCTATAGCCCTTCACCGAAAGGAAGCACCACAGCTTGAGCGCTGAGGTTTGGAAGGTGGTCTGGTGGCGGAACTGGTAGTGCAGGTCAATGCAGTCGGGATAGAAATAGCTGGTTACGGTGAAGGTATTGCCGGGTGCGCCGACGTCGTGGACGATGGATTGTACACACACGCGCAGAGGGCCGGCTTCTACGACGCGCAGGTCAACCGGGCCGCAAGAGGGTTGGTCAGCCCGGTAAGTGGAACCGGTCCAGTTCCATTGTACACCGCCGCTGCCGAGGGTCTCGACGCGACGACCATCAGGAGTGAGCAGGCAGAGCGAGTCAAGTATGCCCCCGCGAGCGGGATTGATGTGGGCCACGTAAGTGCGCGTTGTCACGGTGGTCCCGTCGAGGCGCACCTGGGGTGCAGAGTGCCGGGCAGGGTCCGAGCTGAGCCAGAAGATACGCCGACCAGCAGGCTGCGATGACAGCAAGACCGTCACTTCGTCAGCCGTGTCGGGCAAAGCCGGCAAAGCAGCCCGGGCGTCATATTTGGAGTCAAGCTCGACAAGGGACCGGGCTGAGGTGCCAAGCTTATGAGCCAGGCGCACCGGGACGAGAACGGTGCTGCGAGAAGGGGCCGCCGGTAGGGAGATCGTAAAGAGCTGGCGGCTACCGACGGCTGCCGAAGATGCTGCAGCGCCGTGCAGGCCGACGAGCATCCAAAACAGACCCTTCGCCATCGCCAAGGCCATCTTCGTGACTGCCCTTGCATTGAGGTTTGTCTGACGCGGGTGAAAAAGTTCCCCGCGGAGCATAGCATACTTGCCAGACAGCGAGCCAGACGGAGTTTGTAAGGCTGACCTTCGCCGAGGGCGCTGCGGAGGCAGATGTGACTTCAGGAGACGACTGGCAGCCACCCCTGCCCGACCTGGACGCACTTATCTTGTGGCTGGGCGGCAATGCCCAGGTCGCCGGGATAGTTTTGGAAAACGGATAGCGGTAGCGCCCAGCCACCTGTCTCAAGGAGCGGACGAAAGTCCCCGGGTTGCCGGGGGACAGCAATCAAGCCTGCCCGGGTGTAATCGGTCGCGATAAACAGCAAACACCGCAGCAGGGCTTCTTCCCCTCGCCTCAAGCAGGCCGACAAAGCGCACTTAATAGCACGAGCAACGCAGCCACAGCGCTAATCGGCTTCCGGAGTCCAGTCCCTCAGACGGGCTTCCTTTTCCCACTTTGCATGCCCGTCCACGAAAGCAGCATTAAAGCCCTCGTTGTGGCGCTTGCTGTAGATCAGAGTCACACGTGGGCAGTTGGCTTCGTAAATATCGCCGGCGTAATGGCAGCACGCATCCGCCCAGAGGACGGTCCCGGAGACGTCCTCCACCTTCCCCAGCGATTTGGCGCGGGCGTGCATTGGCCCTCAGAAAGCGGAACATGGTGGCCGGGCACTATCCGAAGGCCCAAGCTTACCACCAACTGCCGCCCTAAAGACCCAACCAGACCACGTCCGTCCACGCAGGCACCAATACCCTCCCGATCTCCCACCAGCCGCTCACAGTACAAGCCCTGCAGACCTTTGTCATTCGGGACCGAGGCGAAGCAAAAAGCTCGAGCTGATAGCCAACAGCCGACGCAGTGGCTCCTCTCAGGGCTGGCCGTGTGTGGATACCGCGGCGCACGACTCGTCGGCTACCGTCATAGCCGCCGCCGCAAGGACGGCACAGTCTGGCGGGCGTATCGCTGCGGCGCCTATCACCGTTCCGGACGGGCCGCCTGCAAACCCTAATTATGTTCCGGCGGAGGCACTGGAGCAGGCCGTCCTGGCAGCCCTCCGGCAAGCCTTCGTCGAGCGCATATCAGTGGAAGCCGTCGAACGGACGGCCCGCGCCTTGCGCCGCGCTGCTACCAAGCACCTCCGCCAGCTCGAAGAACGGGGGACCAAATGCGAGGACGAGATGGTGGATGCGGTCGGGCGCGGTATGCAGGGCGAAATAGATGCCGAGGCTGCCGACATGCTGATAGGCCGCTTGCGGGCGCAAATCCAGCAGCTGTCCGAGGAGCGCGGCACCTGCCAACGGTTCCTCGAGGCACTCGACTCGGCAGGCGACGAGCTGCATCAGCTAGTAGCCGATGCTACCATGCTACTATCAGACTGGGAGCATATGACGCCGGCAGAACGTACCCGGATGCTCGGGACCGTTGTGCTCCGGGTATTAGTCACACCGGACGCAAAAATGGCTACGGTCCATCTGCGCGAAGTGCTGCCGGAGATACCGCGACTAACGGCCGCAATCGCCAAAAATGCTGGGGAAACGGCCGCAGATGGGGACAAAGGTGTTAGTCACGCTACTGGCTCCGGGGGAGGGATTCGAACCCCCAACCTAGTGGTTAACAGCCACCCGCTCTACCCTTGAGCTACCCCGGAGCGCAGGAAAAAGTATAGCGCTTGGCGGATAGACATGCAAGACACCCGCCGGCCTGGCGATGTGGCTGATGGCCCCCCCGGCACCAATAAGAAGCAAAGCACGCGCTTCCTGTTGACACGCATACACAAGAAGCGTTGCGTCGGCAGGGTATTCACGAGCTACCAAAAAGAAGCAAAGCAGGCGCTTGCTGTTGACACCCCAGGCTGCTCTGCGTAAGCTTCGGTGACAGTCGCTGGGGGAGCTCGACGGAGCTGAGAAAGCGGTTCGGCGCTGACCCCACGAACCTGATCCGGTTAGTACCGGCGTAGGGAAGCGACGGAAGGCGGCGCGCCAGCGAGGCGTCACTCCCACGCTCCAGAAGCATCCGGCAACCTACTCGCTCAGCAGCAGCCGCCAGGTAAGCGCCGGTGGTCCCCACGGCAGGCGCAATTCCCCGTCTGCTTCCCCACTCCGCAAGGGAGAGATGATCATGTCGCTGGTGAGTGAGATTCGCATCAGCCAGCTCATCGTCGAGGCCTTCACCGCGCGGTTTGGCGATTGCCTACAGCTTGACGTTGCCGTGGCAGGAGCAGGCCCCTCGGGCATGCAAGCCGCCATGGACCTGGCGCGCGAAGGCCTCAAGGTGGCGGTGTTCGAGCGGCAACTGCACGTCGGGGGTGGGATGTGGGGCGGCGGGATGTTGCTTCCGTGCATCGTGGTTGAGGAAGAGGCCGCCGATTTGCTTCGCGACATAGGAATCCGCTTGACGCCGCGCGAGGGCGGGCTGTACACGGCCGACGCCGTCGAGGCGGTGAGCAAGACAACGGCCGCCGCGATTGATGCGGGGGCGACGATTTGGGTTGGTATGACGGTGGAAGACGTGGTGATTCGCCACGAAGGCCGTGTGGCAGGCGTGGTGCTGAACTGGGGCGCCGTCGAGGCGGCGGGAATGCACGTTGATCCTCTGGCCCTGATGGCTCACTGCGTGATTGACGCGACGGGCCATCATGCTGAGGTTACGCGGCGATTGCTATCGAAGCTGCCCGGGGCGCGGCTATGCCACGGGGCTGAGGGGGTGCCCGGGGAGCAGCCAATGTGGGCCGAGGCTGGCGAGGCCGCCCTGGTGCCCAACACGCGCGAGGTTTATCCCGGCCTCATAGTGGCGGGCATGGCGGCCAACGCGGTCTTCGGCAGCCCGCGTATGGGAGCCATTTTCGGCGGGATGTTCCTCTCGGGCCGCCGCGCCGCCCAACTCGCCGCCGATGTTGTACGCCGCCACCAGGCAAGCCCCTAACCCGGTATTTCGGCAGCAGGGGGCTGGCCGCAAAACAGCGCCAATGGCCCCAGTCCGGCAAGAGGCGCAGCTTACATAAGGCTATCCACCAGGCTGGAACAGCTTCCTCAGGCTGTGGCGGGCGGCGGCGAGGATGAGGTGCTCGCAGGCGGGCGTGAGCATCGTGGGCAAGGCCGCTCGGTAAGCGATTTCTACCTCGTAGCCGCCCTCCGCGAAGGCCACCGCAGTGGGCACGTAGCTCGCATAGCCATTGGTGTACGCCGCGACCGCGGTTACCGCAGCCGGTGACCCGTCGTTGAGATTAGCAGCATACTGGGCGAAAACCTCGCCTGGTAGACCAACTACGGCCCCTTCGCCGATACGAAAGACCTGGACGAGGTAGGGCACCGACAAATCGGTGGCCCCTTTGCGGGCCAACTCGACAAGCTGCCGTGCCCATCGCACCCAGCCGCCATACCACTGCTTCTCAGCGTACAGCATCTCGGCTTCGCGCGCCCGATAGTCTGCCTCAAGCTCAGCGGCCAGGCGCTCGGCCTCCTCGGGCGGCGGCGGATCCTGAAGAGGAAGGGCAAGCAACTCCACGGCATAGGCCAGCAGCGGTTCCGCCGTCATCTCGGCCTGGGCGGCGCCTTTTATCACAGCTCCCGCGACGGTCTTGCCGTGACGTTCGGCAATGGCGAAGGAACCGCGCGGGAAAGGATTTAGGTCGCCGCAACATCCCTGGGCGAAAAGGGCTACACAGCCCGGCTCGGCAGCCTCGATAGTACGCTGGGCGTAGCCCGGCCAGTCGGCGGTGATGAGCCGGTTCTCCCCGCCGAGAACCACCGCATGGCAGGCATGGCAGAACCAGCGCGCAAGGGGCCGGCCCTCGGCATCGTCCACGGCGAGCACGTCCGCCCACGGGAGGGTGAGACCCCCCGCCCTCTGCCCTATCACCACGCCGTGCTCGGTCACCTGGCGGCGGTTGACGTGGATACAGGCCTCTTCGCGCCGCCAACCGGCCGTGGCCGGCCGCGCCGCGGCGGCCGCCTCAGCACCCACGGCCACGAGCTTATCTTCCAGGTCGCGGATGTAATCCTCGTTGACCTCACCCAGACTGCTGATGGCGGGCGTGGCAGGGCCGGAGTGGGTATGGCTACAGGTTATCATGACGGCGTCGGGCGGGATACCTGCGGCTTGCGCTATGCGCTCGCGTACCCGCAAAGCCTGCTCATGGGAAAGACCGATGAGGTCTGCGGTGATGAGCAGCAAAGCCTGGTCGCCCGCCGCCAAGTAGAGAGCCTTGGCCATCAGGTCGTCGTGGACGCCTATGGAGGGGCCTGCACGGCCCGCGAAACCGCACAGGTCAACGCCCACGGGCGGTGTGATAACGCACGAAGCGGCACCAGCGCGAAGCCCGCCCACGTCGGTTCACCACCTTTCGCGGCATCGTGGCCGCTAGCAGCAAGCCATTTACCCGCAGCGGCTTCGCGGCACTTCGACGGCTTTGGTGGCTCACCTGCCCAAGCCCGGTGGAGTCCCCTCTCTTTAGCGACAAGCTCGTGCCAAGACCGCAGACGCCTATGGCGGAGCGATGCGCGGGAGAGCAGACGGATATTTGGGCCAGAGCAGTTGACGGCAGGCGGCTTGTGCTGTATAGTTACTTGTGCGGTGCCCCCATCGTCTAGCGGCCCAGGATACCTGGTTCTCAGCCAGGCGACCGGGGTTCGAATCCCCGTGGGGGTACCATCTTACTTTGCACGCCACGCCGTCCTGTCCACGTACCCAGTCGCCGCCACTGGTCGGGGGGCACTGCGGGACGGCCAGCGGCGCTTGCCGCCGGAGACCAGTTGCCCCCACCGGTCGGGCGGCACCCTCGCCCAGAGCGTTCAGCGCCAAGGTGTTGTATAATGCCCGCCGGTGGTCCGGTGATTTGCGTTGAAGGGCGGTGACATCGTGGCAGAGGAACTTCGCACTGCGTTCCGCGTTGGCGATGTCGAGGTGGAAGTCTGTGAGGGCGACATCACGAAGGCCAACACCGAGGCCATAACGAACGCAGCCAACAACCGCCTGTGGATGGGCGCGGGCGTGGCCGGAGCGATAAAGCGCGCCGGTGGCCCCGAAATCGAGCGCGAAGCGGTCGGCAAGGGACCGATACCCGTCGGCACGGCGGTGGAGACTACGGCGGGCCGCCTGCCCTACAAGTTCGTAATCCACGGCGCCGTCATGGGCACGGACCTTAAGACCGACGCCAAGCTCATCCGCCAGACTACTCGTTCTTGCTTAGACCTTGCTGAGAGCCTCAAGCTGCAATCCTTGGCCCTTCCCGCCTTCGGCACGGGCGTCGGTGGTTTCGATATAACCGAGTGCGGGCGCCTAATGGCATCGGCGGCGCGGGAATTTGCCGCCGCGTCGCCTACTCACCTTCGCCGCATCGTGTTCGTGCTTTGGGGGAAGGATGCCTACGAGGCGTTCCTGAGCGGAGCGCGCGAGGTGCTGGGAGGTGGGGCACAGTGACGCCAGTGCTCCTAGCAGCCCTGCTGTGCGTCTCCCAGCCCCAACCCATCGTCAACGTACCCTATCCCTTGTCGCCGGATGAAGCCGCCCAGCGCTTTCTTGCCGCCGTGGACGCCGCCAAGCCTCTCGGCTGGCTGGGCGGTTTGCCGGGCGGCTCCGGCCCGTATCTCACCCTGGCTCGCCTCCAGGCGAAAACCGTCGCCCGCGACGGCTCCACCATTCTGATGGTCGGCCTGCCGAAAGGCGACAGCGCCCTTGTCAAATCGCCGTCGGGTCTTCCCGAAATCGCCGTTGGCCAGCACGTCTACTTCCTGGTGGACTTTTGCTCAGAGGATGGGCCGGCGGTGGGCCGTCTGCGGGGTCTGGTGATGGCTTGCGACGTGGGCGCGAAGGCCGGCGTCCTGGACGCTATGATAGGTTTGGAGCCACCAGCGCCTCCCGCCTCGGTGGCCGTCATGAACCTCGAAGCACCCAAACCGACCACAGAACCGGCTGGGCAGTCGGCCACGCCCGGAGCACCTGGTCCCACCAGCCAGCCCACGCCTTCACCGCCCGCCCCAGGCCAGGCCCCAGGAGGTGGCACCGGCGGTCCGGTATCCTGGCGCGCAGGGCTATCCTCGCCCTCCCAGACAGAGCCCTTCGACGCCGCTCGCGTACAGTTCTGGAAGGATTTCGCCGGCCGCGAAAATCCCAAACTCACTGACGCCGAGCGGGAGGCCATCGTCCGCTGGGTTCTCTACTATTCGGCCTACTATGGCGTTGACCATCGGCTGGTGTTTTCGGTCATCAAGTGGGAGAGCGGCTTCGATCCGGGCTGCGTGAGCCGCGCGGGTGCCATCGGCCTGATGCAGCTCATGCCGGAAACCGCCAAGGACCTGGGCGTCAACCCCTGGGTCGTCGAGGAGAACATCCGCGGAGGTATCGCCGAATTGGCCGGCTATTTGGACCAGTACAGCGGGAGGAGCAACTACGACCAGTGTGCCTTGGCCTTGGCGTGCTACAATGCCGGACCGAATCGTGTTAAACGCGCCGGCGGCATCCCGAACATCCCGGAGACCGTGGAGTACGTCAAGCGCGTGACTTCCACCTTCGCCGAGCTGGTGCAAGGCGGTGCGCCGTGAGGGGCCGAGGCTCTTTCGGCCGCGCCTGAAGGCCCGGCTGGCGGAAACAGTGCCCGATGAACCACAAACCCTTGCGCTTATCACCCAGATGGGCGGCCGTGGCGGGTGGGATGGTATTGCTGGCCGCCACGGCGGCGGCCACTCTTACCTCCTGCGGCTGCGGGGCCAGCAGCGCCCAGCAACCGGCCGAGCCGCCTGCACCTGCGCCAGCTCCGCCACCGGTGCCGACCTTCGACGCCGCCAGGGCGCTGGACCTCGTACGAATTCAGTGCAGTTTCGGCCCGCGCACACCTGGCTCCGAGGCGCACGACCGTATGCTGGCGTGGCTACAGGAGCGGCTCCGACCGCTCACCAACCGCCTGCTCGTCCAGGAGTTCTCTGCCAGGACGCCTTTCGGCGGGCCGTATGACTTTGCCAACGTTCTGGCCACGGCCGGACCGCAGACGGGCGAGCCGTTGCTGCTCGCCGCCCACTGGGACAGCCGGCCCGTGGCCGACCAGGACCCCGACCCGGCCAACCGCAGCAAGCCGGTACCAGGGGCCGACGACGGCGCCTCGGGCGTCGCCGTACTCCTCGAACTGGCCCGGCTTTTCCACGCCCAGCCGCCACCGCGGCCCATCGTTTTAGCCTTTCTCGACGCCGAGGACAGCGGCAAGGCTGGCTCTACCATGCCCTACATGGGCTATTGCATCGGCTCGGCGCATCTGGCAGCCCATTGGCCCGCCGACTGGCCCAAGCCCGCTGAGGGCATCCTCGTTGACCTCGTCGGCGGCGACGGCAAGCCGGTAGACCGCATACCAATGGTGCCCGGCATCCACCGCAACACCACCTTCGACCTTGGACCCGAAGGCCATTCCCTTGACGCCAACCCCCAGCTCGTCAATGCCCTATGGTCCCTGGCTGAGCAGCTCGGCCACGCCGCCTTCGTGCGCCAAACCTGCGGGTACATAACTGATGACCACGTGCCGCTGATCGTCGCCGGCATAAAGATGGTGGACATAATCCATGTCTTCCCTCTAGTCTGGCACACTGTGGACGACACTCCCGAGCACTGCTCGGCGGATTCCTTGCACCAAGTGGGCGATACCCTGGTACACTACATATACGGGCGCGAATGACCAGGCTAGATGCCGGCCGGGGGCGAAGACGCGCTGGTTGCCTATCCGGACCGCGCCCACAACGATGTCGGCGGGAGGTGCCCTGAGTGGCCATACACGCACGTGTCCTGACCAAATTCGACTTACCGGAGTACGTGGACGTGGAAGTAGAGGATACCATTAGGGGCGAGAAAACGGTCCGTCGTGTGCCCCTAGACCAGTGCATGGAGAAGCTGGCGGGGGCCGGCCCCTTTTCCCTGGAGCAAATCGAGCCAGGGGAGCTTTTCATGATGGCCTTCGCCATTGCCAAACACATTGCCATTGACGAGTATCTCAAGTCCATTGGGGTTGACCCTCACAAGGATGTCCGTCCCTTGGAGGAAAGCTGAGAGGCCCCCAGGGCCTGAGTTTTCGCGGTGAGGCCCGGCATGGCCTACGCTTACACTCCCGGCCTGAAGGTGACGGAGCACGGATGGGCGCGAAAGGAGCGTCGGTTGCCCTTGCCCGGCCGCGTTCACGTGGAAGTGGGCCAGGCCGTCCGGGCGCAGGAAGTCGTAGCCTCGACGCAGTTGCCAGGCTCCATCACGATGGTCAACGTTGCCGCCGAGATGAACGTAGGCCCCGAGGAAGTGCCGCGCTGGATGGTCAAGCAACCAGGAGATGCTGTGACCGCCGGTGAGGTGATAGCGGAGGCAAGGGCCTTCTTCGGCCTGATGCACAGCCTCTGCCGCAGCCCAGTAGACGGCGTCATCGAGTCGGTGAGTGCCGTGACGGGCCAGGTGGCCATCCGCGGTGCACCCACGCCAGTGGAGCTGACGGCATATCTTGATGGCACCGTCACTCATGTCTATCCCGACGAAGGCGTAGTCGTCGAGACGCCGTGCGCGCTGGTGCAGGGAATCTTTGGTTTCGGCGGCGAGACCTACGGCCCGCTGCGCATGGCCGTCTCCGGCCCTCATGAAGTCCTCGACGCCGACAGCGTGGATGAGGCCTTCCGCGGTGCGATCATTGTAGGCGGCGCACTGGCAACCCTCGCCGCCCTTCGTCGGGCCGTGGAGGTTGGTGCCGCCGCGGCCGTCGTCGGTGGAATGGAGGATACCGACGCTGATGTGCTACTCGGTTATCCCCTGGGGGTTGCCATAACGGGCCACGAGCGCATCGGCCTAACGGTCGTTCTCACTGAGGGTTTTGGCCGTATCCCCATGGCCGACCGCACCTTCCGCATCCTCGCCGCCAGAGAAGGCCGGCCGGCCTCCGTCAACGGAGCTACCCAAATCCGCGCCGGGGTGTTGCGTCCCGAAGTCATCATTGCAGAAAAGAGCGCCCCAGAAACCCCCGCCGAAGCTCCTGAGGGACGCCTGGAAGCCGGCCGCACTGTACGCCTTATCCGCGACCCGTACTTCGGCGCCCTCGCCACCGTCCTCGAGCTGCCCCCAGAGCCGGCACAAATAGAGACCGAGGCCCACGTGCGGGTGGTGAAGCTTCGCCTCCAAAACGGGCGGGAGGTTGTGGTGCCACGGGCCAACGTGGAGCTGATTGAAGAGTGAGGCGCCTGCGGGCCGTCATAGTCTGGGTGCTGCTGACGGGGAGTTTCTGGCCGGCCGCGATTGTGTTGGCCGCGGCCCAACTGCCACCACCCGCCTCAGCCCAACTCGCCGATGACCCCGAAGACCCAAAGGGCACCGTCATGTCCCTGGATTGGCAGGCCCCGACGCACATTCCCGACGGCTGGGGTCTGGCCGGCTATCGCATCTGGCTGGCTTGCGACGACCGTCGCTGCAGCCTCGAGCGAGTCTTGCTCGATCCCAGCACCACAAAGGCGAAGATAGAAGGCCTCGACCCCCTGCGTTCCTATCGGGCCATGGTGCAGGCCATCTACGCGCCTGCAAAGGCGGCTCTGGTCGTCGGTGCGGCAACGCCGCCGGAAGTACCACTGCGCTTCTCGCATCCCGCCCAGGGTGGCCCCGCCAGCCCCGCCGGAGCGCTCTACGACCCGTCAAAGACCAACGTCCTGGTGGGCACGGTTGTCCTCAGCGCGATAGTGCTGCTGACTCTCCACTACGCCCGTCGCCGCGCGTTTTACATCCGGCCCATCGCGGGGCTGCAGGCCGTGGACGACGCCATCGGCCGCGCCACAGAAATGGGACGACCAATGCTCTACGTGTCTGGTCTGGGGGGCGTCGGTAGCATCTCTACCATCGCCGCCATGCTGATTCTGGGCCATGTCGCCCGCAAGACCGCCCCCTACGACACGCCCATCCTGGTCCCCTGCAACGACCCGCTGGTGATGTCGGTGGAACGCGAGATAGTTCGAGAAGCTTACCTGGAGGCCGGTCGGCCCGATGCCTTTCGCCCCGACCTCATCTTCTATACCACCGACAGCCAGTTCGGCTACGTGGCCGCCGTGGATGGCATCATCATGCGGGAGCGCCCGGCAGCTAACCTCTACATGGGCACCTTCTTCGCTGAAGCCCTCATTTTGGGCGAGACCGGCAACATAGCTGGGTCCATGCAAATCGCCGGCACCGATGCCGACACCCAGTTGCCCTTCTTCATCACCTCCTGCGATTACACCCTCATGGGCGAGGAGCTATACGCAGCCAGCGCCTACCTGTCCCGTCATCCCGTCCTGGTGGCCCAACTCAAAGGGCAGGACATCGGCAAGAGCCTGCTGGCACTCATCTTAATCCTTGGCCTCGGGTTAGCCACTTTCGGCCAGTTGTGTGGCGTCCCGTCTTTGTACGAGCTGGTGAGGAAACTGCTTGCGGGATAGCTTGGCCCACTGCGGCCAGGTACCCCCGTGGCGCCAGCAGCCGAGGACGCAAAGGACGGCACAGGGCGGCGACGTTCGGCAGTAGAACGCTGAGACTGCGCGGTCACGAGATGTGCCGGCCAGTGAGGTTGCGACTCAGAGGCGAGCTGCCCTTTCTGGCAGGCTTGGTCCTGGCCGGCCTGGTCATTTGTGTGTCGTGCCGCCCGGAGGGCGACCCCGACGTGTGGTGGCATCTGGCGGCGGGCCGCTGGATGGTCGAGCACCGCCAGGTGCCCAGGACCGATCCCTTTTCGTATAGCGCCGCCGGCGCCCCCTGGATAGCCCACGAGTGGGCTACTGAGGTGCTACTTTACGGGCTGTACCGCGCCTTCGGCCTTTACGGGCTTTCTATTTACCGCCAGGTCGCCGCTGCTGCGGGCGCGGTGCTGCTATATGCGCTTTGCCTGCGGGCGGCCGTGCATCCTCTGTTGGCCTTCGCAGCGGGTGCGGCTTTCGTGGCAACCTTGGCGCCGGTGTTCAACGCTCGCCCGCAGGTGCTCGTACCGGTTTTCACCTTGCTGGTGCTGCACGTTCTCCTTTCGCACCGAAAGGGCCGGCAGCGGGCGCTATGGTGGCTTGTGCCGCTGGCCGTGGTGTGGGTGAATAGCCACGGCGGTTTTCTGCTGTTGTTCGTAGTGTTGGCCCTTTACGGCTTGCACACGGCTCTGGTGCCGCCCCCAGGGGGGCTACGCAGCTCGGGCTGGCGAGTCGCCCCAAGGCGGGCGCTACCGGTGGCGTGGGTCGGCCTCGTGGCAGCCGCGGCGTGCTTGCTCAACCCCAACGGCCTGCGCGGCGTTATGTATCCCTTCACCTACTTCACTGGCGAGCTGGGAGGCGCCACCCGCTTCGTCAACGAGTTCCTCTCGCCCAATTTTTCCCACGCCAATATGTCCGTGCCGCTGCTGCTGATAGCCGGTTCGATTGTCTTCCTGGCGCTGGCTCCGAGGGCTCCAGAGGTTTTCGAGGTGCTGGTGCTGGTTTTTTGCACGGCCAGCTTTCTGCGCTGGCAGCGCATGATAGCCGTGTTTGGGGCGGTGAGCCTTTGGTCCATCGCCCAGGCTTTGCAGTCCCGTTTCCGGTGCCATTACCAGCCTTCGGATGGCCGGGGCGCATCTGCAATGAAACTTTCCCTGGTCCTCCTGGCGCTGGTCATGGCCGCGGCCGGCATGCCTTGGACGCGCCCCCCGAACGCCCTCATCCACCAGGTTTCTTACCCCGAAGGGGCTGTACGAATGGCCAAGCTTAACGGCCTTCGCGGCCGCCTGCTCAACACGTACCACTTTGGCGGGTATCTCATCTGGCGCTACTACGGCCGCCGGGTAGTGTTCATTGACGGCCGCGCCGACGTATACGCCGGGCGGGTATTGCGCGACTACATGACCCTCTCTACGGGCGGGCCAGGCTGGCGAGCCGTGCTGCGCAGATACGAATTCGACTGGGCCATCCTCGACCGCGACAGTGAGTTGTGCGAGCGGTTGCGGCTGCTGAAGGACTGGCACGTGTTGTATGCAGATTCCGTAGCGGTTCTGCTCGTGCGCGACAGCCCAGAAAACAAGGACGTGCTGGCGAGGTGGCGCAGGGGCGCCCTGCGCCAGTTGGCCCCGGCGCCCCTCGGTGCTCCGGCCTGCGGGGGCTGAATCGGCCAGCTCGCGGAAGCGCTAGACCGGCGCACTAAGCTCATCAGCCATCATCGCGCATTAGCCCCCTAGCGCTACGCCCCGCAAAGCTCACAATCCGCTCTCGCGGAACAGATACCAGCGCCTTGTGCAGCGGCCTGTGGTTCGGCAGTCCTCCTCGCCGGGCGGACAGTGGCGTTCGGCGCAATATCCGCGACGGCTGACCTCTTGCGCGTAGATAGCCAAGACCTCGCCACGGGTTATTGCCGAGGCCGCATTGCTCTCCATCGTCCAAGGCGCTCTCGAGCGGTGGTGAGAAGCACAATTACCTGGGGCCTGGACAAGCCCATTTTTCGAGCCACCTGAAGCGCCGAGCGATGCACGAGCCACAGCAGGATGGCCCGCCGCTCAGCGTCGCTGCACCCGGCCTGCCGCATGTGCTCCATGAGCTCGAAGGCGTCAAGAGCAAGTTCGACGGGCGCGGCTTCTTCGGTTGGGCCGACCAGGGGCCGGTGTCGCGGCTCGCCCTGGGCCCGCCACACTCTCACAATAGCGCGGCGCCGGCTCACCGCTCGCAGCCCCCCGGCGTAGGCGCCGCTCGCCGAGACTTCTTCTTGCGCCGCCTGGGCCGGCGCAGGACCTCCGGTTCCTGGCCCCGCCGCGTCATCCACTCCCGGTACCACGACCGGCTGTGCCCGTCCGGCCCAACAAGCCTCGCCAAGGCTTCTACTTCCTGCCGGCTCAGCCGGAAAACCAGCTTTTCGGTCTGCTCGGCAATCAACTGGCCGCACCTCCTCGCTTCGAGGTGCAGCCAATCTAAAAGCACCACCCTTGCAGCGTCCTTGCAGGTGCCTGGAGAATTCCTTGCAGGTGGCTAGAGATTTCCTTGCAGCAGACTCCGGCCCTACCCCAGCGGCCCTTCGGCCCCAGCGCCACACGCCGCGCGACGGGCAAAACACCTGCAGCCAGGCCAAGGAATCCCACCGTCGAAGACTAAATAGCCGACGCCGGGTATGGGGCCACGGCAGAACTAACCTGGAGCCATAGCGGCGTCTTTGGCAGGTCGCGCGCGGGTCTTGGAAAAGAGTACAGAGCAGCCAGGAGGGACAACCATGCCAAAACGAGTAACGGAGCTGCCAGGGCCGAAGGCTCAGGCAATTATTGCCAAAGCACGTGCGTACGAGCCTCATTGCATGAGCGACCAGGTGCCGCTGGTGTGGGATAGGGCTGAAGGGTGCGTAATTTGGGACGTGGACGGCAATGAGTTCCTCGATTGGTGCTCGGGGGTGCTGGTAGCCAACATCGGCCACTGTCACCCCGATTATGTGGCGGCGGTTAAGGCCCAGGCGGAGCGGCTGTTCAATTGCTATGATTTCGTCAACGAGCCTCGGGCGTTGCTGGCCGAGAAGCTGGTGGCCATCACACCTGAGCACCTGCACCGCGCCTTCCTGGTGACCACCGGCTCGGACGCTACCGAAGCCGCACTCCGCCTGGCCCGCCGCGCTCACGAAGGCTGGGAGATAGTGGCCTTCCACGGCGCCTTCCACGGCCGAACCCTTGGCGCGGCGTCGGCGGGCGGGTCTTTGGGCGTAAAGAGTGGGTACGGCCCCCTCGTACCTGGCTTTATCCACGCGCCCTTCCCGTACTGCTACCGCTGCCCCTTCGGGCTGGAGCATCCGGACTGCAACTTGCGGTGTCTCGAATATTTGGACTGGGTCGTCTCGAAGGAGAGCTGCGGAGCCCTGTGCGCGGTGATTACGGAGCCCTACCAGGGCGGCGCGGGCTCTATTATCCCGCCTCCGGGGTGGTTCGAGGGGCTCCAGGCGTGGGTGCGCAGCAAAGGCTTGTACTTCATCCTTGACGAAGTACAGTCCAGCTTCGGGCGGACGGGCAAGATGTTCTGCATGGAGTACTGGGACATTCAGCCGGACCTGGTTTGCCTGGGCAAGGGGCTCGGCTCTGGCGTGCCGTGCGCGGCCGTCATGGGCCGGGCAGAAATCATGGATATTCTACCACCTGGCTCCATGTCGTCCACCAACGGCGGCAACCCTCTCTCCTGTCGCGCCGCCCTGGCAGCCATCGAGATTATCGAGCGAGAAGGGCTGGTGGCAAACGCTGCCCGGATGGGGGAGCTTTTCCGCCAGCGCTTCGAGGAGATTAGGGCACGGGTGGAGCAACTTGGCGACGTGCGCGGGATGGGCCTAGTGTGGGGTTTGGAGATGGTGACAGATAAGCGCTCGAAGGAACCAGCTCCTGCGCTCGCCAGGGCCGTTGTCGAAGAAGCCTACCAGCGTGGGCTGGCCATGATTGCGCCAATAGGCATGTACGGCAACGTCCTCCGCGTCGCCCCGCCGCTAGTGATTACCGAAGCCCAGGCCCACGAGAGCCTGGATATCTTCGAAGCCGCTCTAGACGCCGCCACGGGCCACTAAAAACCGCCCCGCCCTCGGCAGTTTCGAGCAGTCGGTGATGCGGCCGCGCCGAAGTGGCTTCAGGCCTCGCCGGAGCCGCGTCGCAGCGACCCGATGAGCAGCAGCAGCGCCAGAGCACCGAAAAAGGCCACGGCCAGGCTGGTAAGGTCGAAGCCAGCAAGACTTTCGCCGGTGACGCGGGTGAATACTAACCCGCCAAAGAGGGCGCCGCATACGCCCACGAAGGTGTCTGCTATCAGCCCGCCCCCCCGCTGGCCGAGAAGCCATCGCGCGGCCAGGCCTGCCGCCGCTCCCAGCAAAATCCAGTTGACGAGGTTGGTGCCGAGCGTGAACTCGCCCACGAGCATCCCTGCCCCACGCGCGCCGCGTTGTGAAATGCTCCCTTCGCCCGCGGCCCCGCCACTCGCGAGCACTGGGACGTCAAGGCCAGTATACCCAGTCACGCATCGGACACACCGGGCAGGAACTTGCGCAGCAGCACCTCTTCGGCCCTACGCGACCACAAGCCGCCTGGGGCCAGCTCCTGAGCGACCTGTGGGAGCGCCTCCGGCAACTCCTCCACGCTCAGCAGGCCAAGCTGCTTTATTTGCGGATAAATGACGGTCTTGCCGGGGAAGCGTGCCTGCATTACGGCCTCCAAGCCCGCTTTAGCCCCGTCCAGGCCGCAGATGGCCGCCACGGACATGTTCGTGTTCAACTCGCCCGCCTCCGTCAGGCGCAGCGTCATCTCCAGATCCTCGATGTCGGAGCCGCTAGTCCCCTGAAACCTGGCGTACCGCAGCGCCACAGCCGACAGGTCTAGGCTGGCCATAGTGCCCCGACCAACTCCGGCGAAAATGTTGAGCATGCCCCGATGCCCCAGATACCGGGCGCAGTCGCTGATGACGGCCGGCACGGGCACCAGCACGCAGATGTCGTCAAACCCTTCGGGGGCCAGTCTGCGCATACTCTCCTCGAAACTCTCGCTGCCCATCTCCTGGGGATTGAGGCAGATCAGCTCGACGCCTCTGGCTTGCGCCACGGCAGAAAAGCGCGCGGCGACGACGGCCAGGCGCTGGCGGTCTATGTCACTGGCCACTATCAGGGACGGCGGCTGTTTTTGCTCCAAGGCCCACTGGACATGCATTTGGCCCATCGGCCCGCCAGCACCCGCCACCCAGAACTTGCCGCCCGGCTCCAGCCGCGGGTCGCGCGTCTCGGTATAGGCCGCCGATACGTCTGGGCCTGGGCAGCCAAGGTGGCGCGTGTAGTCGTAGTGAATGCGCCCGACATCCACGGAGACTGGCCCTGCAAGGGCGGTGTCAGTAACCAAGACCAGGAAGCCGCGCCTGGCCAGGCGGCGGTCGAGAGCCTCAAGCAGAGCCGGCTGCGGCGAGCCTAGAACAACCGCATCATCCACCGCCTCGGCGCCCGCTGCTGCCATGACCTCGTCCACATTCAGCGAGCCTGCGGCGTCGCTCTTGTGCACCTTCGCGCCGCTCCTACTGGCCAGCGCGTCCACCTCAGCCTGCAGCGACGCGGGAAGATTCGACGTGAGGATGACGGCAGGCGCTGGCCCCTCCAGCAGCGAGCCTAAGGTGTACTGCTTGGTTGCTGATCCCGCCGCGCCGATAATCCACAGCGTGCCGTTTTCCTTGAAGGCACTGCGGTCGTCGGAGCGATACGAGCGGACCACGCACGCCCACGGCTCAGCTAAAGCCGCCTCGGCGTACCCAAGCTGCGGGAGGCGTATCGGAATGAGATAGCAACCGTGGTCACCGCGCAGCACCTCATCACCCAGCACCACGTATTGCTGGAAGCCGCCGTAGAGCATGTAGCCGAAAGCCAGGTTCACCCCCCGATAATAGACATCGGCCTGGACGACGAAGCGGTCGCCGACGGCGTATTGGTCGCGCAGCTCATCGCCGACGCCGACGATGGTCAGGGCGACTTCATGGCCGATGATGATGGGATCGCTGGCCAGGTCGCGCCCATAGAGCCTCGGATGGTCGCCGCCGGCCTTGATTATTTTGATGTCGGAGAAGCAAATTCCACAGGCGTCCACGCGGGCGAGCAACTCGTGCGGGCCGTATGTTGGCATCGGCCGCTTCTCCGGCGCGCCGTCGCGTCCGAAATTCTCCAGGCCAGCACCGTAGAGAAACCAAGCCCAGTTTTCCTCGGGCAGGGGAAGCTGCCCCCGTCGGTATTGTTCGAGGATGTCCATCATGTTCACCCCGCTGGGCTGCCCTAGCCGCCCTAGATGTCGCGGCCGGTGAGTAGCTTGTGCCGGTAGGCCTCATCCGGCCGCGTCCAAAGCCGCTCGACCATCTGCGGCGGCAAAAATCGCGGACCGCCGAGGGCATAGGTACCTATCAGGACGCGGAAAGTCTTCACGGCCATCGCCGTAATACTGAGCACCTCTTCAACCGTTGCACCCAGGGCCACCAGGCCGTGGTTCTGCATGAGGATTGTCTTAGGCCGGTAGCCACGCTCCTCGATATACGCATTGACGCGGTCGCGTAAGGTGCGAGCGAGGGGCGGGCCTGGCTCAGTCCACGGCACATAAACGGGCGCGGGACCGCAGCAGACAATCTCGTCGGGGAAGAGGCGGCCGGATATTGCCTCTTCTGCCCGCACCGAGCACATGACGGCGTTCACTGCCGTGGGATGGGTGTGGGCCACGTAATTGACGCCAGGCATCCGCAGTAGTAGGGCGTGCATCACCGTCTCGACCGAGGGCCGAAGCCCAGTCTCACCCACCACCGCCGCCTGAAGGATATTCTTGATTTCCTCGTCCGTGGCGCTTTCCTGCGTCAAAAGGGTAAGGACACCGTCGTAGCGCACTTCGACAAACTCTTCAGGCTTGATAGTCGGCAGCGACGTGCCTGAGGCCTTGACCAGGAAAGTCTCGTCATCCACTCGCGCCGACGTGTTTCCTTCTCCCAGAATGGCGCAATCCCAATCCGGTTGGCCCAGGGTATGCGACATGCGCACGAGGTCACTGAGTATCTGCGACTTGTCCGCCATGAACTCATCTCCCCGCCGGTGGCAATAACTCTTGCAAACCAAGGCTGAAGTATATGCCAGTCAGTGGCCGAGCGCCAGTTTGGTTGGCTGAAGCTGTCTCGCCCGCGGCTAGCGCAGGAGCGCAGGTGCGAAAGGCGAAGCAAACAACCACAGGAGATGAGTGTCAGCGGCTCAGGGGTGAACAATCATGGCGGATCCACTTGTAAAGATGGTCCTTTGTCCCGGCGGACCGGACAACGCCCGCAACAGCGAAGCCTCGTGCATCGAACTTCGGGACGGCCGCCTGCTGCTCGTGTGGTGGCATTTCTACACAGGCGAAGGCGAAGACGATTCACCAGGGGAGGTTGCCGCCCGCTACTCAGCCGACCGCGGCCGAAGCTGGAGCGATACGGTGGTCTTGCAACCTAACGTGGCCCGCCAGACGACCGGCAGTCCCTCGCTACTGCGGCTTAAGGACGGGCGCATAGCCTTCTTTTACGGCACCAAAAACGCCGATGACGACTTGCCCTTCTTCGTGAGGTTCTCGTCAGACGAATCAGCCACGTGGAGCGAACCGGTGCTTGTTACGACGGAGCCGGGATATTGGGTGATGAACAACGACCGGGCGGTGCAGCTTTCCTGGGGCCGCATCATCGCGCCGGTAGCCTGGGCCAACGACTGCTACCGGCCAGCCCAGCCGTGGCAAAGCACGGTGTTTTACTCCGACGACGGGGGGCATACGTGGCGCCGGAGCCGGACCTGGCTGAGGTTGGAGTGCGCGTCGGGCGCCCAAGAGCCAGGCGTCATTGAGCTGAAAGACGGCCGGGTGATGATGTTCTGCCGCACCACGGAGCGGCATCCCTTCATCAGTTTCAGCGAAGACGGCGGGGAGACATGGAGTGACCTGGTGGCGATGGAAAACGTTTGGGCGCCGTGCTCGCCCACTTGCATGAAACGCATCCCTTCCACGGGCGACTTGCTGATGGTCTGGAACAACCGCGCCGGCTCGCCGCCTGAGCTTGCCCAGAGGCGCACGCCCCTCACCCTAGCCATTTCCCGCGACGAAGGCCAGACCTGGGAGCACGCAAAGAATCTTGAGGACGACCCGGACGCTGATTATGCCTACACCAGCATCACCTTCCTCGACGACGAGGTACTTTTCACCTATTACGAGTACTTCCCTGGCCGTGCGCCTTGGCTCTCCTTGAAGCTGACCATCGCGCCCATCTCGTGGCTGTATTCGTGACGCACCACCTGCGCGGCCGCGAGACAAGAATGCTCCCGCAAGCCCCCCGCCGTCTAGGGCAAGTCCTTGCCCTCGACGCCGTCCACCGTGAGGTTCACGTCGGGCCAGCCGTTCACCGCAGGCCTCAACTGGGTGGCCCGGAGGTACTTCACGTGCCCGTCGGCGAAAAGGTAGTTACGAGCGCCCCGCCAACTCCACCAGCCCTCCAGGAGACCCTCATGCGCCGCCAGCCACTCCGCCACCACGACCTTCTGCGCGGGGAGCCGGACGGCAGCCTGGCTCTGGGAAACGTTCGGCGGCGGCGAGCCGGCGTACAGGTCCAAGGTCGTCATGGCATTGACCTGCGCTGGGCTGTGGTAGAAGGCCGCCGAATACCCGTACGAAGTCGAGTCCCACTTGTCCGCCGCCCAGGGGTCGGATGGGCAGAGAAGTATTCCGGGCGGAAAATCCCTTGACCGCAGGGGATTGTTGGGGTCGGCTGGGTCGCGCTGCATGGCTTGGGCCAGATAGGGCTGCAGGAGCCAGCGCCACCGGCGCCCCATCCACAGGTATGGGTCACCATTGTTGGGATAAAGGTCGTCGTAGTCGCCGCAGTACATAGCAAAAGCGAAGCCTATCTGGCGTAGGTTGCTGGCGCAGACAACCTTCCGAGCAGTCTCGCGGGCGCGTGCGAATACGGGCAGAAGTAGCGCAGCCAGTATCGCCACAATGGCAACAACGACGAGCAACTCGACAAGGGTGAAGCCGCGCCGAACCATAGCGTACCAGAGTATCGCGGCCGCCCGCGCGCAAGTCAACGCGGACAGGCGTTGAGGCCGCGAGCGTCCTTGACGCCGCGCTTGTAACCCATTTAACCCCGGACCTGTGCCTTCGCGAAGGACCGAGCCATGGCATGATGAAACCTCCCCACAGCTCTGGCCCTCAAAAGGGGGAATCGCCATGCGACTTACCGATTTGGAAAGGGCCCTCGTGGCGGCTATGTCCGAGTGGGAAATCATAGACTGTCACGAACACCTCGGCCCGGAAGAATGGCGCGTCAATCAGCAGGTAGATGTCTTCACGCTGTTTGCCCACTACACGCGCGGCGATTTGGCCGTGGCGGGTATGAGCGAGGCCCAGCAGCAGTTACTGCAGAACCGTGACATACCCCTTGAGCGACGCTGGGCAATGTTCAAGCCCTACTATGAACAAATCCGTTTCGGGTCCTACGCCCGTGCCGCCCGTCTCGCCGCGGAAAAGTTCTACGACGTGGCTGACATAAACGACGACACCTACCTTGCGCTGTCGGAAAGAATGCAAGAAGCCAATAAGCCGGGCATCTACGAGCGAGTGCTGGGGGAGGCCTGCCGCATCCGAGCGGCCCTAACGCAGTGCGGCTCGACGGACTTACGCCACCCACGCCTAGTGCCGGTCATGCCCCTGGCTTACGAAATGGACCGCTGGGAAGCGATAGCCCACCCACCCTTCGAGCCAACGGGGGGCGTGCGCACCCTCGACGATTATCTTGACGCCCTCCGGCGTTACGTCGTGCGGGTCAAAGGCGAAGGCGCCGTGGGGCTGAAGATGATGTCGAACCCGTATTGCCAGCCCGACCGCGCTGCCGCATTAGAAGCTTTTGAGAAGCTGCGCACGGGCGCCATCGAGTGCTTGCCGCCCGTCAACCCCCTGCGCGATTACGTCATTGACCAAACCATCGCCTTCGCTGCTACCCAGGGCTTGGTAATCGCCGTCCACACGGGCTACTGGGGCGATTTCCGTACCCTCGACCCCCTGCATATGATCCCAATCCTTCAGCGCCATCCCAATGCGCGCTTCGATATTTACCATTTGGGCTATCCATGGGTACGCCAGGCCATCATGCTCGGCAAGGGGTTCCCAAACGTCTGGCTGAATCTTTGCTGGACGCACATCATCTCTCAGCAATTCGTCATGGCGGCCCTCGATGAAGCCATAGACCTAATCCCGATGAACAAGATATTGGCCTTCGGAGGCGACTATGCCCTGCCGGTCGAGAAGGTCTACGGGCACCTTGTGATGGCGCGAGAGGACATCGCCCGGGTGCTCGCCCGCCGCATTGGCGACGGCTTTTTCACCGAAGAGGAAGCCCTCAACATCGCCCACCAGTGGTTCTGGGACAATCCGCGGCAGCTATATGAACTCGCCTGCTAACCAGCGCACTGAGAAAGTCTGTGCGCCATCGGAACCGTGCCTTTACCAGGCCAACCTTTGCCACGCCCACACGAGCGACAACGGAACTTTCAATCGGCCTGGTCCGTCGGTACTTCGCTTCAGGGGGCAAACCACACAAGGCCAATGATAGCGGGCCTGGGGCAAGGAAGGCATAAAGGCATACGAGCTGGTGAGGAACGAAACCCACTTGGTGCCGGGGGCGGGACTCGAACCCGCACAGGCAATTGCCCACCGCCTCCTGAGGACGGCGTGTCTACCTATTCCACCACCCCGGCACCAACACGAGGGCTGCTGCACGAACTGGCGCGGGCAGCAGTGCAATTAAACAAAAAGGCGTCCGCCCTGTCAAGGTTCGCCTTGCGCGCCGCCGGGCGGTGGGGGGACTTTACGGCGCGCCTCGAGACCTCTCTTGGCGGGAGGGGTACCAGGAGAGGCTCTTTGGCTCACTGAGGGCGGACGCCTCACTCTCCTATTCAGTTGTGTCATTACTTTACCCCGTCGAAGGGGTCTTCTAACATATAAGACGCTTTTTACCGCACAAAGGTTCCCAGTCATGTGCCAAATCTTTCGCCGGATACCTAGACAGTTCTTCCTGCGGGACGTCCAGGAAGTGGCCCCTGAGCTTCTTGGGGCCTGGATTCTGCGGATTCTTGACGGGGAGCCGGTCGGAGGGATAATAGTAGAGGTTGAGGCCTATTTAGGGCCGGAAGACCCCGGTTCCCACGCCTCCAGGCCGCGAACCCGCGCCAACGACGCCATGTGGGGGCTGGGCGGGACGGCCTACGTGTACACGATACACACGCGCTATTGTATTAACGTGGTTACCGGTCCCAAGGAGGAGCCTCAGGCAGCTCTCATACGGGCCATAGAACCGCGCGTCGGACTGGACGCCATGCGGCGTCTCCGTGGCCGCCAAGACCCGCGCGAACTTTGCTCAGGCCCCGGCAAGCTCTGCCAGGCCCTCGACATCACGCTGGATTTCAATTACCACGACCTCACCACCGGCGACGTTCTCTTCCTTGCCCGTCCGCCCGACGAGCCTTGGCCCTTGCCGCCCGCGCAGATCGGCGTCTCGACGCGCATCGGACTGGCCCAAGGCAAAGGAGACGAGCTCCCGCTGCGGTTCTACGTGCGAGGCAACCCCTTCGTGAGCAAGCCGCCACGCCATTGAGGTTTTCTGCGCTTGGGGGTACGCCCTCGGCGCGAGACATGCCGCCACGGCGGGACAGTTGGCAAGCCCAAAGCGTGGAGGCCCTCCGCTGCGAGGTCTCAGGCCTTGGGAGGCCGGCCAAGGCCTTCAGGCGCCCTCACGCCAGCCCGAGTTTCTCCCGCAACGCCCAGCCAGCCGTTTCCTCTCGCGGCGGAAGCTTATCCAAATAATCCCGACTGCCGTATTCCATGAATGCTTCGACCATGGCCCTTACGTTGTCCAGGGGGACATCCGGACCAACCTCGCCGTGCAGCACAAGCCCGCCTTCGGCTGTGCCCAGGCACTCAATCACTTCCCTGACATGTCCCCTTACCGCCGCTGGGGTTCCGTGAGGCAGGACATGCTGACGGTCCAGGTCCGTCCGAATAGCCATTAGGCCCCGATATGTTTGCGCCCAGCGCTGGTGGCCCATAATGGTGTGCTGGGGGTTGTACAAAGTGACCCCTATTTCCGCCCAGTCCACTACAATATCCCACGTGAAGCCGTCGGAGTGAAAGTGGACGGCCTTACCAGCCTCAACGGCCGGCGCAAAAAGCTCTCGGTAGGCTGGCTTGAAAAACCGCCGCCAGGTGTCCGGGTGAATGATTAGGGCGCGCTGGGTGCCCCAATCGTCGCCGTAGGCAATACAGTCAATGCAGTCGTACTTGCACCATTCCCGCACGAAGCTGAGGAAGTAATCTTTCACAAGGTCGCGGACACGATAGGCCTGGGGGCGGTCAAGAGCAAGGTCCATCATAAGATTGTCGTACCCC
>Ga0315298_1001099_pt1 | contig 50909 bp, 50 predicted proteins | sample WHS_1_MG_FD_203077 | JGI IMG/M metagenome (GOLD analysis project Ga0315298, IMG submission 203077) | Extremophilic microbial mat communities from Washburn Hot Springs, YNP, Wyoming, USA - WHS_1_MG | ecosystem: Environmental > Aquatic > Thermal springs > Hot (42-90C) | place: USA: Wyoming...
TATGGGATTATTTCGCATCCGTTGTACCGCATGAATTCAAAATCTTCAAGTTTGATTCGTCTATTTTTTATTAGACTTTTTATTTTTGGGATTTCTTTTGAAACAGCGTCTATAAGGTTTTGCACGGTTTTGCAGATTTCTTTGTAGGCGTCTTCTTTCCAACGTTTTGTTATGTTCGCGTAGAGGCATCTTCCGCCGCATAAACCGTAAATTTCGCATTTTGTGCACGGTTCACTGACGAAAACCTTGCGTAGATTTAGCGGGTCTGCGTTTTTTATGTGTCCCAAGTAGTAGTTTTTCATTCCCCACATGGTTGGGCATGGAACAATGTAGCCGTCTGTTTGAATTGCATAGTTTATCCATCCGCCTCCACAACGTAGAAGGCTCTGCGTTTCGCTGTTTAGCATGGACTGTGCAATTCCAAGGAAGGGGTAAAGCCTCAAAACAACGCCGAACCGTTCCATGTAATCAACCCAGAAGCGGACAAGCCTATGTATTCCAGGGTTATAGCTTTGCTCAACCCAATGCTTAAAGTTTCTTCTTTCAAAATCGTTCCAGAAACCCGCGTTTAACTGCCAATGCACAGAAGAAAATGGAAATTCCCCATTCTCAACAAGCCACTTGACCTGCTTGTAAATGTCTGTTTGCTCCATAACGGTCATACGCGCAATAACCTCGCCACTAAAACCATTTCGCCTAATAAGGCGTAAGTTTTCGATAACACGCCTAAAAGTGCCAGCCCCTCTGTAAAAGTCTGTTAGCGCTTCGTCGCCATCAACAGAAACAAGAACCGCGTGCAAACGGTTAACGTATTCTGGTTCTAGGCGGTTCAAGAGCAAACCATTAGTTTGGATTAGGAAACGCTTGGCATGCACGCCATCCATTATGCGTTTGATATCATCAATGCACAAAAGCGGTTCGCCACCATAAAAAATCAAGACACAGTCCGCGTCTTTACTACAAAACTTGTCCAGAGTCTCAATGTCATATGCCATTCTTTTTGGTAAAGAGTAGTCAACATCAAACTCTGAAAAACTCTCCTCGAAATCTTCTGAAGCCTCACCGAAGCAGTATCTACATTGAAGAGTGCACTTGGTCGTTAATATCAAATGGAAGAACATTTGCCTTCCTCAAAGGTTAACGCTAACCGATTTCTAAGCGTATTTTTCCCTTATCTTTTTAGCCTTTTCAATGTAAATTTTAAGCTCTCTTTCCTTAATGTGTTTTTCAGGCAAAGTTTCCGGCGCAAACATTAAGGGCAAAACAGCCAAGAATAGAAAGAAACTGGCTAAGGAAAAGACTGTGTATATTGCAAATGTTTCAGCAATATACCTCCCCACAATAAACCTCAAAAAGTTTGAAAGGAGATATGGCAACCCTCCAATCGCATAATACTTTTCGCTGGGGCTTCCATGCGTAAGGTCTCCCCATATCGTCGCAAAGAAAACTGCATAAAAAATGCCCCACGCAACACCATCAACACAAGTATAGAAATACCAGCTTACAATGTTTTCAGGGAAAATGCTCAACATTGCATAACCAAGACCCAACATAACAAATCCCGCTATAGCCACAATTTTACGCCCCACCCTATCACAGAAAAAACCGCTCACAACCGCAGAAACTCCAGACAAAGCAATTTCAGTTGCTATTAAAAATGTGAAAAAGCTTTCTCCGAAAAACTGGTACAATATTGGCGCACTTGTTTGATTTACTAGACAAAACATAACCCACGGAACAAAATACATCAAAAATGAACGTTGACCAAGAATAAAAATGTAAGAATGACTTTTATTTTTAGGGAAGTTTTCTCGCGGATTAAGAATTAGGAATACGATGAGACCACTAATTCTTAGAAGCGTTAATATTGCGAACTGAGTGTTTACTTCAGAAAAATTTATTGTGCCTATCAAGAAAGCTCCTACACCAATAGCAAGAAATATTATTCCTCCTGTCAAGCCGCGATTTTCTGTTGATGTAGAATCGGCAAAATATCCCATTGAAATAGGCATTCCAAAACCAAAAGATGCCCCAAAGAGAAAAAACATAAAAGAAAGGTTCGTCACAACCGAGATTTCTATCAGCATTGGAACAATTGAGGATGTTGTTCCAAAAATCAACCATATAAGTAAAAACGGAATTCTTCTACCCACCTTGTCGATTAGTGTTGCACCAGTTAAGGCAAAAACCGCGGCAGCGAGGAAATTAATGACTAAAAAAGTGATAATTTCAGAATAGCTTGCGCTTATAGTGCGTACAACGCCCAGCAAAAGGTTGAAAGCATATAAATACCATAAAAAGGTGTCCGCAATAACAATTAAGCTCGCTACTTTGCCTCTTAAAGTTGGACCTTTTCCATTTAAAGAATTGCTGTTGACTATTGTCATTTTGCTCAAGTGTTTGAACGAGCTGAAAGTCACATAAGCATTATGTATTCAGAAGACATATTTAGTGTTCAGTTATCGCAAGCTTTTTAAGCTCAAATGTTGAACATAAATACAGTTGTCGAGGGGAAGGAGTTGAAAAAGAAAAAGGTAAAGCCTATACGAATAACCGTTTGGTTCGGCGGTCCTCTTTAGCTTCGCTTTTCTATATCTTCTACGGTTGCTTCGATTATTAAGGCTAGTTCTCGGCGTAACGTTGATTCTTTGATTGTTTTTAGTGATTGTTCCACTTCTTCTACCATTTTGTGCATTTCTTTTATTAGATTTTGAACTGATTTCTTATTCCAAATAAGCTCAACTATTGTATATGCTTCTCTCTCTGTGATTTTGCCCTTCTCTAGCATAGCAACAATTTTTTTCTTTATTTGTTCGTCTCGAATAGCGTATAGCATTGGAAGTGGCAAACATTCATTTTTGAATCTGTTCTGTAATTCGTCTGGCTCGAAAATGTCTATGAAATCTTCTCTTAACGTTGTTAGTACTCCGAAAGTTTTTCCGTAATTGCCAAGAGTTTCTATTTGCTTTTGATTTCCATCTCCGATGATGACTCCTATTCTTGCATAAGCGCTAGTTATTGAGGCTCTCATCTGGACAATATCCCAATATTCTTCTGGAGTTACGCCTAAATTACCTTTAAATTTTGCCTCTTTTGCCTCTGCACTTACCAATTCGAAGAATGCCTCTCTTGTCAGATTCAATATTGCTTTTCTCTTTTTTGCAGAAAATTTTTCGCAAGCCTCATACAACATCATTAATCCCTTAAAAATTAGGGCATCACCAACAAGAAGTGCAATATCCCTGCCAAATTTTCCAAACACAGTTTCTTTCGAGCCTTTTGTTACTGATTGATCTATTATGTCGTCGTGTATGTCTGCTGCTCCGGCTAGAAGGATCATGGCAGCGCCCACAGCGGTTGTTTCTTTTGGGTTTCCTCCGACAGCTTCGCATGTTAATGAAATTAGTGCTGGGTGTTGAAAGGCACGCCAGTTTTCTTGGATGAAGTAATTCAGCACTTCATGCAGAGGTTTGTATGCTATTTTTTCCTGTAATACTGCTTGCTTTGCAATTTCGAAGGCTTCTTTTCCTCTGCTCCTAAAAAGAATTAGCGCTTGCTCAGCAAGCTTTTTCTCTTGCCTTTCAATTATGTTTTTCTTGTTCATTTTCCTCGTTTCAGTATATGTCATGTTTCTGTATTTGTTCTTTTGGGCTTTCACCAGACAATTTCTCCCGCAAACTCCCTTCTTTTTCTAATGAATTGCCTTTAATTCGTCGGTTTTTAGGCAAAAACGTGCTTGTCGAATTGGAAGATTTCCGTGTTCATGGAAAACTTATAGGTTACGAGTTTGGAAGGAAAGAGAAACCGCATAAACCTTTCATTTTAATTGTGGAATCTTCATTTGGGAAAATCATTATTCGTGGAAATTGGTTCAGCATAGGGGAGGCACGGTTTTGACTAACGTTAGAGGTTCAGAGTTTAGAATAAACAGGCAAAACGTAATATCAGACGAAGAGTTTGAAGAAGCTCTTTACAATGCTATGCAGATTCCCAACGAGTTTTTGAGGTTAAGAGCTTGTGCGGTATTATGCTTGTTGAGGCTTACAGGCAAAAGAAGAGGAGAAATCGCTGTTTTGCCTTTGGAAAACTTCAAAATCGAAGATGACTATTTGAAAGTCACGTTTATTCTGGAAAAGAAACGAAAAGAGAAGATGCTTCAGAAACTTTCAACTAAAGCAATTCCTTTAACAGACCCTTTATGTAAACCAATTCTGCAATATTTGGAATATTTGAAGCAAATTAAAGCAAAGTTTTTCCTTCCACAGGCAAAATCAGTTTTTGGGACACTCATAATTAATCCAGAACAGCACATTAGCGGACGACAACTTTTCAACATTGTGCGGGAATGCTCAGAAACGTTTTGGCCTCACTTGTTCAGAGAAACCGTAGCTTCTGACATAATTAAAGAGGATGACAGCATTATTGCAGCTTTCAAAGTGCAGAGACGCTTAGACTTAGAAGATTTTAGAACAGGATTCCGTTATCTTAGAAGGTTTGCTGAAGACGTTATAGAAAGAGAACAGAAGACTAAGGTGGATGTCATTAATCATGGTAACAATTAATGAGCTTCTATTCGACACTTTAGCAAAAATAATTCTTGCAACATTCTTTTTCTCATTAAGCATGGTTTTAACAGTTGTAAGCTTCGTTTTTGGCAGCTTCACGTTTTATTTAGCGTCTGCTTCATTATGGGTTACAACTTCCGTTTATCTTATGCGTGAATTTCTACATTTAAGATATATTCGAAACAATTTTCCATTAGAAGATGATGGAAAAGTTGAACCTTTAACTTTGGATTTGGAGGATGATGATTTAGCTTTGCAGGTTTGTTTATTATACCGTAATGGAGCTTCCTTCCCGAAGATTAAGCGGGACTTGGGATTTTCACATCCGACAGCGGTTCAAAGGTTACTGCGTAAAGGTTTAGACGTGCTTCTTAAAACGTATAACGAGGTGAAAAACCAAAATGATTAGACTCTTAAAGAGCTTAGGCGTTAAGTTGCCTGACTTTGAAAATGACTTTTCAAACGTCAAAGTCGAAGACGTAATCAACAAGATGAGAAGCTTCTACGAAAGATTTGAGAAAGTGCAAAGTGCAGATAACGAGTTTGCTGCTCTGGATTTCGCCGAGCTATTAACGTATTATCCTGTTAGTATGTGCAGCTTCCATCAAAGCGAAACTTTGAAGAGCTTAATCGCCTTGTTCTACTATTGGCATAAAGAAAAGGAAAGCGAGGAGAAAGAAAACGACTATGAAGGGTATAGCATGGATTACTTGGCACTAATTTTTGACAAATCCAAAAGCTCGATACATCAAGCTATAAAGGATAAGGAAGCTGAAGCAAAGGCAATAATTGAGGAAGCAAAGTTGAGAACCAAAGCAAAGAAAATAGCTCTTGAGCAGCTTATAAGGGAAGAGAAAGAGAAGCTCAAACAAACCATACAAAACAGAATTGAACAAACGAACACTCAGAGAACAACTGTTGAGGTATAGTTAAAGAAATCTATCTTCTCTCTATGTTCACTTCAATTTTATTTCTATGGTGCGTTTCCTAATAAACCCTATTAGGAAACAGATTTCGATAAAATTTTAGGAAAGAAGCTATCCTTTTCTTACACGTTCCTTGAAGTTTCTAATAAAAGCACCAGCGAAATTGTCTTTTTTGGAGAGAGCTTCCTGTTCTAATTCCCACGAATCTAAAATCTGTTCTAAAGATAATTTTGGATATAAGGTTTCAAGGTCATGGATTAACGTGTTTTGAAGGTAAGTTTTCAGTTTGCCTTCTGGAAGCGAATCTACAAAAGCTTTTGCAAAGTTTATCCTTAATTCGTCTTCGGAAAGTTGTTTGGTTTTCTTTACCGTTTCCACTTGTTTTTCTTCAGATTTAGACGCTTCAAAATGTTTAATCTGCTCCAATTTTCGTATTGGAGAACCCTCAGCCTTGACAAGAAGAGGTTTAAGCTTCTCTAAAACAGTCTGGTAGTTTGCTGATTCTGGATAACTTATTCCCAGTTTTCCCTTAGTTGTTATTTGAACAGTGTAATCCTTCAAGTCTTTAACGTAGAAGGTTAAGATTCCCTTGTAAGTTTCCATGTCTCCAATGATGATGTCCCTTTGTTTGAGGAGCTGCTGCCTTGTAGCTTCAAACCCTAAATCGGTTTCAAACCATACTACTCTCTTCATTTCTGTCCGAAAAATAGGGGGACTCAAGGGGGACATATAATAGTTTCGGACATGAAGGTGTCAAAAATGAACAAAAACCTAAGAATCACAATTCGAGTGGAAGAGTCAGAGAGGCAAAAAATTGAGAGACTTGTAGAAACTGGAAGATTCAGAACCCTGTCTCAAGTAATCCGTGCAGCCCTTTCAAAGTTTCTGAACGAGAATGCTTAGGGTTAAAGGGGGGAAGATGACTTGCTGCAAGTAGGATGTGTAGCCCCGAACAGACAGCAAGTTTCCTTCCCCTCAACCACACTAAGGGGGAATTCCTATTTTTGACTGATGAAGATAAAAAATTTGCTGAAGTCAAGCGGCAATTCGATGAGTTAGGTTTCCTTCGAAAGCGTCTATGTCCCTATTGTGGTTCTGAATGTTTAAAGTTTAGTCATGTTGATGATGTTGGAACTGAATGGTTCCGATGTGAAAAGTGCGGGAGTTTTTCCACTTATCGTAAGACTAAAGAAAGGCGAGAGCTTGAGGAAGCATTAGCTAAACCTTTGGAACGTGAAGCCGTAGAGTTTCCAGAGAAATATTTTGACAATGACAGTTTTGTTCCGAAACTGTTAGCTGAAGAGCTTATGCGTGAATACCGTTTTATCACAATGAAGGACACAGATGTAATCTACGTTTTTAATGATGGTTTCTATCAACCGTTTGGAGAAATTCTCATTAAAGCTGAATGTCGAAAAAGATTGGGAAAAGAATATCGTAAGAACCGAGCTGCTGAAGTTGTTGACTTTATCAGAGCAAGCACTTACACAGACCGTAGGGAAGAACCTGCCCATTTGATTCCATTAGCTAACGGCGTGTTAAACTTGAAAACTTTGGAACTGCAGCCCTACAGTTCCGAACTCATGTTTTTCAATAAGTTGCCAGTGAAATATGACCCTGCAGCAGACTGTCCACACATCAAAAACTTTCTTTTGGAAATTGCAGCAAGCGAGGAAGACGTTAAAATTCTATTGGAAGTTATAGGTTTCTGTCTTTACCGTGAATATTTCATCGCTAAAGCTTTGATGCTTGTCGGCGGCGGTTCAAATGGAAAAAGCACCTTTCTAAACCTTGTTAAAGCTTTTCTGGGAAAGGAAAATGTGAGCAGCCGTAGTTTGCAAGACCTTGAGGAAAACCGTTTTGCAAAAGCAGACTTACACCATAAACTTGCCAACATCTATGCTGACTTGCCTGATAAAGCATTGTTCAGAACTGGAACTTTCAAAATGTTGACTGGAAGAGATTTGATAACTGCGGAACGCAAGTTCCAGCACAGCTTCACCTTTGAAAATTACGCTAAGCTGCTTTTCTCAGCTAACAAAGTGCCTGAAGCCTTCGATGATTCAGACGCTTTTTTCCGCAGATGGTTAATTGTTGTTTTTCCAAACCAGTTCATAAATGACAAAGCAGACCCATACATTCTGCAGAAATTGACAACTCCAGAGGAGCTTAGCGGACTTTTAAATCTGGTTTTGCCAGTATTGAAAAAGCTTTTAGAGAAGGGACAGTTCAGCGTCAGCAAGACAACAGAGGAAATCCGTGAAGACTACATTAGGAAGAGCAGTCCAATAGCTGCTTTCGTTATGGACTGTCTGGAAGTGGATTCTGAAGCGTTTATTGTCAAAAAGGATTTGTTTAATGCTTTTGCGGAATACTGTAGAATTCGAAATCTTCCATCCGTAACTCAAGACACCTTCTTTAAAAATTTGCCTAAACACGTTAACGTGTCGGATTACCGTCCTAAACTGCAGAGTGAAAGACCGCCTGCATTGAAAGGTTTAAGGTTTAACCTGTCTTCTGTGTCAACCCTGTCATTGGTGTCAAGGGGTTTCTATACTTTAATTGAACGTAAACAAGAGTTTGAAAGTCAAGGATATGAAGTTGAAGAAATAGGCGACAGTTTCATTAAAGTATGGAGACCCCCTGACATCGTTGACACCCTTGACACGAAACTTAAACAGTTGAAAACGTGGATTATAGAAAACAGAGATTCCGACGGGTTAATTGACAGTTCCCTCTTAGCTTCAAAAATTAAACAGCTTGAGTTAGACGTTCAGAGAACTGTTCAAATTTTGAAGGATGAGGAATGGTTGAGGGATGTTCCAGTAGTTGGAAAATTTGGAGTGAAATAAGATGCTGTGCTGTCCAGAGTGTGGTTCAAAGCTTCTCTATAAAGACGGGTTACGTTATCTTAGCGATGGTTCCACAGTTCAAAGATGGTTATGTCGAAACTGTGGTTACCGTTTTAGTGAAAAGTCTTATAATAATTGTCAGACAAATAGTCAAACTGATGCACATCAGAAGGCAATTCTGATGGAAGTTCAAAGGCAAACTGAAAAGCGGGAAGCGGGAGCCACAGAGCAGACAGCACAGCAAAAAGGCAAAATCGTAGAATTCCTTTGGCATTTAAAAAAGAACGGCTACAACCCTTCAACAATAAACGTTTACAAGACTTGGCTTCAAACATTAATGAAGCGTGGCGCTAACCTGTTCGATGGCGAAAACGTTAAAGAAGTTATAGCTTCAACAAGCAAATGGTGCGAGAACACTAAAACCAATGTGATCTTAGCGTATAAGTTGTTTGCAGACTACATAGGGTTAAAGTGGAATCCGCCGAGGCACGGTTACATTCAGAGAAAACTTCCCTTCATACCGTTAGAAAATGAAATAGACACTTTGATTGGCGGCGCAGGCAAAAAGTTAGCTACAATACTTCAACTATTGAAAGAAACAGGGATGCGGATAGGTGAAGCTGCACAGTTAAAATGGAGAGACATAGACTTTGAAAGAATGACAGTTTCAGTTAATACGCCTGAAAAGAACAGTAATGCAAGAATCTTCAAAGTTTCACCTAAACTAATAGCTATGTTAAACATGCTTCCAAAGAAAACCGACAAAGTTTTCAATGGAGAACCGAGAGGATGGAGAATTCTTTTCCTTAGAACACGAAAGAAACTTGCGTTAAAACTTCAAAATCCAAGACTGCTTCAGATAACGTTTCACACTATTAGACATTGGAAGGCAACAATGGAATACCATAAAACTAAGAATCTGCTTCATGTTCAACAAGTGTTAGGGCATAAGAACATTCAGAACACTATGATTTACACACAACTATTAGACTTTGAAGTTGAAGACGAATGGCATTCAGCAACAGCTAAAACCGTAGAGGAAGCTAAAGAATTGATAGAAGCAGGCTTCGAGTATGTATGCGACATTGACGGAGTTAAACTGTTCAGGAAGAGGAAATGAATGAAAAAAGCATACTATTTGATAGATTCGCATCCTAATTGTTCTTTTAGGACAATATCGTATGCTTCAATGTATTCCCTTCCTTTTTCCGTCATTGCATATACCTTTCTTGTTCTTCCTCCTTGCTGTTGCCTCTTGCTTTTTATCAACCCCTTTTGCTCCATTGATTTTAGTAGTGGGTAAAGCGCTCCGTGTCTTAGTCTTACGCCGAATTTTGTTTCCACTTCCTTTTTTATTTTGTATCCCCACATTGGCTCTGCATTTAGTAGCCTCAATATTTGTATGTCGAGTAGGTTTCTGGTTATGCGTTGAACAATTTCTTTTTTGATGTTTTCCGCCACTTTTTCACTTTCCGTTTTTTGTTCTGTTTTGGACTTGTTCATGTTTTGGCTTATTTAGGTTTATGTAGGGTTTAGAATAAAGCAGTATGCATTTGGTATGCTTTTTTATGTTTGGTTTAAGTGTGAACGTTTATATTTTTGTTTAGGCTTTATAGAGTCTTGAGATATGTCTGGAAACAGACATATTGTATCCGTGTACAACAAAAATACAAGAAGGGAAAAGAGCAAATGGTTAACAACTCAAAAGAAGTTCAAGTCAAACTGATGAAAGGACTACTAGACATGATAGTGCTGCAATTCCTAAGCAGCCAACCCATGCACGGCTACCAAATAATAACGCGAATACGCAAAAACTTCGGCGTATACTTCGGACCAAGCACCATTTACCCACTCCTGAACGCCCTAGAGAAGAAGGGTTACGTGAAAAGCGAGTGGAACATGGACAGCGAAAGGCCAAGAAAAGTTTACAAGCTAACAGCTGAGGGACGAAACCTACTGAACTTCACAGAAGATTCACTTAACTTCATATGCCGAAAAATAGGCACAAACGGCATGCCCAAAAACATCGAAGAAGAAATTCCACAGACACCACAAGCACACATAAGACCTTCCCTAATAAAGAAAATGGAAGAACCTAAAACCATAATTTAACGCTAACAGCCCCTCCACAATTTTATTAACAAACTTTTATTCTAAACTATTCAAATGTAATTGAGGATACAGCTTGGATAAGGCTGACGTAATAGTCAGTAATTGCATAATTCTGCCGATGGACGGCAAACGAGTAATAGAAAACGGCGCACTCGCCATAAAGGATGGAAAAATAACTTTTGTTGGAAAATCCTCAAACATAAACGGCATAAAAGCAGAAAAAACGATAGATAGACATGGAAAAGTTGCCCTTCCAGGGCTTATTAACTGTCACACGCATGTGCCAATGACACTGTTTAGGGGAGTAGCTGAAGACCAGCCGCTGGAGAAATGGCTTAAAGAAACCATTTGGCCCTTAGAGGCTAGGCTCAAGCCCGAAGACGTTTATGCTGGAGCGCTTTTGGGCTGTTTGGAGATGATTAAAAGCGGAACAACGTGTTTCGCGGACATGTATTTCTATGAGGATATGGTGGCGAGGGCTGTTGCTGAAAGCGGTTTGAGAGGCGTTTTGGCAGAGGGCATAATCGAAGCTGGAAGGAGCGAATTAGGTGAGAAGACATTTTCTCGAAGCGTGGATTTCGTCAAAAATTTTAATGGACATGCATCTGGAAGAATTAAGGCTATGCTTGGTCCACACGCAGCCTACAGTTGCAGCGAAGAATTGCTTTTGAGGGTTCGCGAAAAAGCGCTTAAATTGAATGTTGGCGTTCATACGCATTTAGCTGAATCAAAAGCGATGTTAGGTGAGAAGCAAAACATAGATGAAGTTGAGTTTCTTGATAGGATAGGCTTTTTTGATGTACATACCCTAGCGGCGCACTGCATAAACTTGTCTAGAAACGACATGAAAAGGCTTTCTGCGCGTGGGGTTAATGCTGTACATGTTCCAGTGGCTAATATGAAGCTTGGTTTGGGAGCGGCAAAAGTGAAGGCATTAAGAAGTTTAGGCGTTAATGTGTGTTTGGGAACTGATGGACCAGCAAGCAACAATACATTAGACATGTTTGAAACAATGAAGGTTGCCGCGTTGCTTCAGAAGCATGCGTGCCGTGACCCAACTGCTCTTTCAGCCTATGAAGTTTTAAAGATGGCAACAGTAAACGGCGCCAAAGCATTGGGAATAGCCGATGTTGCCGGCTCACTGGAAGTTGGGAAAAAGGCTGACATAATCCTAATAGACTTGAATAAGCCACATTTGAAGCCTCTGCATGACATATTTGCGAGCATAGTTTATTCTGCACGTGGAAGCGATGTGGACACGGTTATTGTTGATGGAAAGATATTGATGGAAAAACGACAAATAACGACAATTAATGAGGTGAGTGTAATAAAGAAAGCTGAGGAAAAAGTTTCTCATTTACTTTTAAAATCAAATTATAGTTAATTTTATTTAGCTGCCCTTTCATTTTATCTGCTTCAGCGCTGGGTCGTGATGGCGCCGATAATTCGGATAGTAAATCTTACAAAGAAGTTTGGCGAGTTCACGGCAGTTGACCACCTAAACCTTGAGGTGGAAGAAGGTGAAATTCTTGGAATTTTGGGTCCAAATGGCGCTGGGAAAACGACGACGCTTTTGATGTTGATGACCGTTATTAAGCCTACTGAAGGTACGGCTTTTATTGGTTCTTATGATGTTACGCGTGAGCCGGATAAGGCTAGGACTTTGGTTGGTATGGCTTTTCAAGAGCCTAAACTTTTGTGGGTTGATGCTCCTTGGGATATCCTCAATTGGCATGCCAAGGTTTGTGGCTTGTCTGCTGAAGAGCGCAAGAAGAGGGTTCGATGGGCTCTTGAGGAGCTTCAACTTTGGAATGAGAGGTTTAAAAGCGTTCACGCCTTTTCTGGTGGTATGCGTAAGAGGGTTGAAATAGCGAAAATTTTGATTCAGAGACCAAAAATAGCCATTGTTGATGAGCCTACAGCCCAAATAGACATTGTCGGAAAGCATCGAATTTGGAACATGCTCCGCGAATTGAGGGATGAAGGTTCAACCATACTATTAGCGACAAACGAGCTTTACGAGGCTGATGTGCTTTCTGATAGAGTTGCCATAATGCATAGAGGAAAACTTCTCGTTTGCGATGAGCCTAAAAAGTTGAAGGACAGCATACCAGGCGGTGACGTCGTCGAAATAGCCATAGAAAAGGCTGTTCCAAGTGAAGTTGTTGAAAAGCTTAAAGGAATCCAGCGTGTCGTAAACGTTTTGGCAATAAAAGAGGATTATCTGAAGATTTACTTGAACAATGCTGAGGAAGTCTTACCAAAAATAATGGAGTTCTTCATGAAAATGCATGTGCAGATAAAGTCTATTCGTGTAAGTGAGCCTTCGCTTGATGACGTGTTTGCGCATTATACTGGCTTAACAATTGAAGAGGCTCAAAGGAAATGATAAGCCTACGTAGGGTTTGGACGGTTGCTGAAAGAGACATAAAGATGTTTATGCGCTACAAGTTTCTTTTAATAATGCGTGCAATATGGTTTGTGGCGCAAATAGCCTTATTCGGCTTGATTGTCAACAGAATGTTTGACCCTAAAGTGCAAAGTGACGTTGGCGGAAGCTACTTCAACTATTATGCTGCTGGGATAATAATAACGATGCTGTATTCAACCGCCGTCTTTATAGGATACGACATTTACGAGGAAGCTGACCACGGAGTAATCGAATACCTATTAAGCGTTCCAGTTTCACGCAAGGAACTAGTCTTAGGAAGGTCGATTGGCGGAGGCTTAAGAAGCTTCATATACGTTGGTCCAATGATGATTTTTATTCTATACTTAATAGGCGTTACAAGCGTCTTACAGCTATTAACGGCTTTGTTGTCACTTTTCCTCTTCACTTTTGGCGTGGCTGGATTCAGCATAACATTGGCTGTAACCATAAAATCATCAGATAGGTTTGACATTTTGATGGGCGTAACGGATGCGTTGATAGTGCGGTTGAGCACGACGCTCTATCCAGTTGCATACATGCCACAGTACTACCGTGGACTAGCATCAATAAACCCGTTGTCCTTTGCTGCTGACCTCTTTAGATGGGGTGCTGGTTTGGAGGCTGAGGCGCTTACTCCACCTCTGATAGCGACTTTTGGGATTGTCGCTTTCTTTTCAATATTCACTTTCCTGGGAATCTTCTTACATGAACGTAGACTGGAGGGCGGAGGATGGCAATAAAACCGATATTACATGTTATTCAGAGGGACTTTAGCTATTTCTTCCGCTACAAGTGGTGGATTGCTGGAATGATAAGTATGAACCTTGCAGATCTCTTTATAATGGCTGTTGTCTACACAAACATGGTTAACCGAAGCATAATAACGGATTACTTTGTCTTCTTTGCGCCTGGTTTAACCATAACCGCGCTTTTCGCAGCAGCATTCATGATTGGACGCGAGATAAACATGGAAATTCGAAGGGAAATTTCACATTACATGCTTAGTCTTCCAATAAAGCGTTTTGAACTGGCGCTTGGAAGAGTTTTGGCGGGAGGCATCAGAGGCGTGATTTATATGGCTCCGCTTTTAGCCACAACACTGGGCATAACTTATGTGTACACTGGAGTTTTTCCAGACGCGCTTCAGCTTCTAACAATAGTTGTTGCCCTTTTCTTAATATCGATAGGCACTTCTGGCTTGAGCATATCCCTTGCCGTGTCAACAACAAGCTTCGAGAAATACATAACCGCTAGAGGAGTTGTGTATTACGTGCTTTTCTTTTGCAGCACAGTATTTTATCCAATGCCACTCATAAAAAGTGCAATTCCACAGTTAGAGCCGATAGCACAGTACAATCCATTAAGCTGCGGCGCCGACCTTTCAAGAGCTTTCCTCTTAAAAGAGCTTTTGGGAACACGCCCATTCGACCCTTTTATGCTCGTTGACATAGCCTTGTTTGCGTTAATTTTCACCTTGCTTGCTACGCTGGCTTATATGAAGGTAACTCAAAAATAATCATGGTTAAATTTATGTGTATGAACAACGTATTCTCTTTCCTTCCATCGTATTAAAAGTGCCACTTGAAGGTAAAGTTATGAGCGGAGTAGACGCTATCTTCGAACCGAAAAGCGTTGTTCTGATAGGTTCAAGTAGACTACGCGAAAAGGTTGGAATGAGTTCTCCGCAACTTTTCAAAAGCGTAACGTACAACATGAAAAAGTTCTTCAAAGGCAAAGTTCACGTTCTAGATGTTGATGAAAGACAGAAATCCAAAGGCGCCAAGGCGTTGCAAAGCAGTCCAGAGCTTGCAGTCATAATGCTTCCACCTGAACATGCACTAATTCAAGCCGAAGAAATCGCCGAGAAGGGCGCAAAAGCCCTTTTAATAATCACTGGCGGCTACAAGGACATGCAACGCCAAAAGCTGCTTAGAATTAAGGAAGAGTATGGCGTAAGAATCTTGGGTCCAAACACGATTATGGGCGTGATAAACACGGCGAATGGCTTAAACACAACTTTCGAAAGAAATCTTATGCCAAAAAGGGGCAAAATAGCCGTTATCTCGCAGAGCGGCGGAGTCGGCGCGTGCCTACTGGACTGGGCTTGTTTCTATGACGTTGGTATAAGCAAATTTGCCTTTATGGGAGACAAAATAGACATCGACGACGTTGACTTGCTTAAGTACCTAAGCGAAGACAAAGAGACAAGGGTCATATGCCTATACATGGAAGGAATAAAAAACGGGAGAGCTTTCATAGAAGAAGCCAAAAGAACCGTCAAGAAAAAGCCAATTCTAGTCTTGAAGGGCGGAATAACAGAAGAATCCGCACACAGAGCCAAGTCTCACACTGCTTCAATAGCTGGCTCAGACGAGGTTTTCAATGCAGCACTGAAAAAGGCTGAAATAATAAGAGTGGAAAACGTGGAAGAACTCATGGACGCAGCTGTCGCCCTTTCAAAACAGCCGCCAATGCGTGGGGACAACGTTGCAATAGTAAGTAATGTTGGCGGACCAGCAATTCTCGCAGCAGACGCGGTGGCGAAAAACAGCTTAAAACTTGCAGCATTATCAGAAAAAACACGAAAAGAAATTGAACACTTATATCCAGGCGTCGACGCAACAAACCCAATCGACATGATTGCCGACGCAAGAGCTGAAAGGTACGAGAAGGTTTTGGATTTAGTGCTTGCAGACGCTAATGTTGACGGAGTCCTAATCATAAACATGCTTAAATCATGCTTCTTTGAGCCAGAAGACGCGCGCGTCATACCCAAAATTGCAGCAAAATATCCAAAAAAGCCTGTTGTGGACGTTCCAGCTGGAGGCGAAGACTTCGCGCTAGTATACAAAGTTTTAGGCAAAACAAACATTCCGCTTTATAATTTGCCTGAAAAGGCTGCTAAAGCCCTTAAAGTTCTGAGGATTTACGGGAAAATTCTTGAAAGACATTAGTTTATATCTCTAAAATGGGTTAAATTCTATTTTGGTTCTCGCCTTGGTGAAAACGTGAGTAAACGAACTGGGCATTTAGACGTGGAAATAACTAGAAGTCTCGTGAGGTTTTGTAGGTATGTTGCTGGCTCATGCGAAATCACGGCTTTATGCATAGTTGGAGACCCACAATTAGTCTTCAAAGCAAAGACTGCCTCTCAAGTTTTGCTTGTAATCCGAGATTTTAAACCGCGCTTGATGACTTATCTGGATGTTTTTGAAAACAAAAGTTTCATTATTTTTGCCGTTGACCAATGGGTTTTCGAGAGAGATATCGACAGAGGATTTCTCGGCGAAGCCTTGGCTGGGGGACTAATTTTTCCGTATATCCCATTTGTCGGCGAAAATTATTTGCATGTTCAAGAGGTGCAGTTGAAAGAGCGTTTAATACGCGAGATTTTGGAAAACCTCGTTTTAGACTTTCCAGAACTATCCTACAGCATCCACATAAAACCCGAATACTTTGTGTATGAGGCGCTATTGACAAGGGCTAAACTTTTTCCGCTCATGATGCCCGACTTAATCGAATTTATGCATGAAAATCGTAAGTGCGCAAACCTGAACAGCGTCTTACAAGGCTATTTAGAAGCCTTAAAAGAACTCAAAAGGGAAGGCATAATCAGCTTTTCGGATGGTTTCGTCAAGATTTCCGCTAAATTCGTTGATAGTGTTAAGAATCAGAAAATTCGGTTTGTAAACCTCTTTAGGTCTGCGCAGAAGGCTTTGTTTAATTCTTTGATTGGAACGTTTCCAAGAATTTTCAGCTTCCTCATGCAGAACAGAGATTTGCTTACACGTTTTAGGTTTGTCGAAAACTACCCGCAGGATGTTTGTTTTGTTGAGGACCCGCAAGCGTATCTGTTTGTTCCAACAGCTAATGGTCTTGTTTCGTTTGCTAATAGGCTTGATTTGAAGGCTTTTGCTAGGAAAGCTTTGTCTGCGGATGAAGAAGTCGATGTAAATGTTACGCAAATTGGCAGTGTCTTAAACGAAACATATTTGATAACGATTTCAGCCAATGGCGTTGAGCAGAAGATTGTCGCAAAGAGGTTCAAGGACTGGTCTAGTTTCAAGTGGTTTCCGCTTACATTGTGGACTGTTGGAACAAGAACTTTCGCTGTTTTGGGACACTCAAGGCTTGAACGCGAATGTGCAATGAACCAGTTTCTGCATTCAAGCGGATTTCCAGTTCCAAAACTGCTCCACATAAACCATGCTGAACGTCTTGTTCTCATGGAATATATTGAAGGCGAGAACCTTGAAAAAAAGATAAAGCGCATAGCAGAGGCAAAAACTGCGGATGAAGTCAAAGGCGAACTTGACATCATAAGGAAAGTAGGAGAAAGATTCGCTGAAGTTCACGCGCTTAATGTAGCCTTGGGAGATACAAAACCAGAAAACATCATAATCGGTAAGAATAACCAAATTTACTTGTTAGATTTTGAACAAGCAACAAGAAAGGGCGACAGAACATGGGACATAGCCGAATTCCTCTATTATGCTGGACACTATTTTTCCCCATTCTCAAAAAGCAGCTTGGTAGAGCAGCTTGCCAAATCTTTCATTGAAGGCTACTTGAAGGCTGGTGGAAGCCCAGAAATCATAAAGAAGGCGGGAAATCCAAAATACACAAAAGTTTTCAGTGTGTTCACTCTTCCACACATCATGCTTATAATATCAAACACTTGTAAGAGAGCGAATGAAATGAAGGGATAAGCATGGTTAAGTCGAAAACGACGATAACATTTTACGGTGGAGTGAACGAAATTGGCGGAAACAAAATCCTAATTCAAGACAGAGAAACCAAAGTGCTTTTTGATTTTGGATTGTCCTACGCCGCCAAAAAAAGGTTTTACTCGCCGCCTTTTCTTTCGCCTAGAAGCGAAAAAAGCCTACAAGAGCTAGGCATACTACCAAAAATAAAGGGCGCATACAAGTTCGATGAAGAACCATGCGCAATTGACGCTGTTTTCATTTCACATGCTCATATGGACCATTCCGCTTACTTGTCCTTCATAAAACGTGAAATCCCAGTTTACTGCGGTGAAACAACAAAAATCATTTTGCAAGCGTTAAGCGAAATCCGTCGGGCGGACTTGGAATTTAACGTTGAAGGCATAGAATTTCAAACTTTCCGAACTGGAAATAAAATTCGCGTTGGCAACATAGAAGTTGAGCCAGTTCACGTTGACCACTCTGTTCCAGGGGCTTACGGTTTCATCATTCACACTTCAAATGGAGGCATAGTTTACACTGGCGATTTTAGAAGACACGGAGCAAAACACGAGATGACAGAAGATTTCGTTAAAAAAGCCGAGAAGGCAGAGCCCGAAGCGGTTATCACTGAAGCCACGAACATGACTGGCGCGCATGTGTCTTCTGAGGATGAGGTTAAAGGCAAATTGAACAAGATTGTTGGGCAAGCAAATGGCATCGTGTTGGCTGACTTTGCCTCTACGGATGTTGATAGGCTTAATTCGTTTTACAGTGCAGCCAAAAGCCATGGACGTTGTCTTGCCGTTTCACTTAAACAAGCCTATTTGATGGAGGCGCTACAAGAAGACAAGCACTTGAAGATTCCGCGTTTAAGTGATGAGAGTGTTTTGATTTTTCGAAAATCGAAGCGCGTTAGAGACAAGTGGGAAAACGCGTTAATTGAGAAGTATCCAGACAAAGTGAAAAGTGCATCCGAAGTTTCGAAGCAACAGTGCAAAACCGTTTTGGCATTGTCCTTCTACGACCTAGAAGAGCTTGTTGAAATTAAGCCAGAAGCTGGAAGCTGCTATGTACTTTCTGCATCTGAACCCTTCAACGAGGAGATGGAAATAGACTATGAGAGGCTTATTAACTGGCTTGAGCATTACGGGCTTCCACAATATCACGCGCATGTTTCTGGACACATAATGCCAATGCCGCTGAAGAACATCCTCAAGGAAATCGGCGCAAAGCAAGTCTTCCCAGTACACACTGAAAAGCCAAACCTTTTCGCCAACTTTATGAGAGATTTAAAATGCAAAATAGTGCTGACTGAACGAGAGAAGGAATACACAATTTAACAAAACCTATTTCTGACAGATGCCGCCTATCCCTAACACATGATAACCATAATTGGCGCTGGACGTGTTGGAAGCGCGGCAGCCTTCAACATTTTAAGATACCGCATAGGCGATGTTGTCCTAATAGACGTTTACGAGAACATAGCAAAGGGCGAAGCCCTAGACATGATGCAGGCAGCACCAGCAATAGAATTTGACGGAAAAATAAAGGGAACAAGCGACTACAGTGAAATGAGCAACTCTGAACTTGTTATTGTAACTGCTGGCGAGGCAAGAAAGCCTGGAATGTCACGGATTGATTTGATGAATAAAAACGCGAAAATAGTGCGGTCAATAGTGAGGGAGATTGTAAAATACGCGCCTGAATGTAAGATTATGATGGTTACGAACCCTGTTGACGTTATGACTTACGTTGCCTATAAGGAGTCTGAGTTTGAGCGTAACCGCGTTTTTGGCATGGGCAATATTCTTGACACTTTGCGTTTTAGGTCTTACATTGCCTCTGAACTTAATGTTTCGAGGGAGGACATACGCGCGCTTGTCATAGGCGAGCACGGCGACTCTATGGTCCCGCTTGTCGAGTATGCTTCTGTTTCTGGAATACCAATAACACGTCTACTAAGCAAAGAGCAAATTGAAAAAATAGTCAATTTGACGGTAACTTCTGGTTCGGATGTTATAAAGCTTAAGGGCGCAACAATCTACGCGCCAGCAGCAGTAATCGCAATAATGGCGGACGCAGTTATGAGAGGAAGAAACCGCGTCATGGGAGTCTCAACATACTTGCAAGGCGAATATGGCTTTTCAGATGTCGCAATAGGCGTTCCAGTTGTTCTAGGCAGAAACGGCGTTGAAAGGATTTTGGAGCTTGAACTACAACCTGAAACAAGAAAACGCTTCGAGAATTCAGTTATGACCGTCAAGGAAGCTATTAGCAGTTTGGAATCCTAGTTGATGTTAAGTCTAGTTTTATTGCGTGATTTGTATGCCTTCCTCTAGATTTTCGGAGTGGAATTTTAACTTTTAACTTGAATTAGAAGCTTTAATCATAAGGTTTCGTAGTGTGTGGGGATTCATAATCTATAAGTTAAAGTATTGTTTCTTGTTATTCACGATAAAGATGAAAGCCACACCAAAGCTTGACCGTAGAATGCGCACACTATTCCACATTTTAGGCTTAAGCTGCCTAGGAGGCGCCATATTCCTCCAAATTCTAGTTTTCGCTGACATACTTCAACATGGGTATTTCATGGCTATTGAGAAAAACCCAGCCATATTATTTATCGAAATAGCCTTAACAGCATTCGCCTTCATCTACTTCATATACATTTATCAGCGCTTTGTTCGCTCACTCAGATAGCCCTCCTACCCATTTAGGCTTCTGAATCGTGAGAAATTGTTAAATAAACTCTAAGCTAAATCACCACATTGCTCCTTGGAAGGTGAAAAATTGAAAAAAATTAAGATTATTACACTTGTTGCTATGCTAATATTAACCTCCACAATCATTTGCCGAGCAAGCGCGCAGACACCAGATGAAATTCGAACATTTTTCTACAACGCGCATGCTGGAATCACAATTAGAGTTGACGCCACCAACGAGACAAAGCCAAACGAAAATCTAACAGTCAAACTCTGGTATAACTCTACAGCTGATTTTGTCCACATTGACTATCTGAACCTCACCATTTACGGCTTCATAGAAGGCGCGCAAAGACTCACATTAAATAGCACATGTCTCTTGGAAAATGCGCCTTTACAGTTCAACGAAACCAGAGAGTTTGAAATAGTTGTGCATGTACCTGACGACGTTTGGGGAGTCGCGTATGCAGAGCTTTATCTCAAGTATTCCATTGCGGACTTGCCCCTAAAGTACATAGAAGGCTTCTCGATTACAGCCATAAGAAATGTCAGGTATGAAGAGCTTCAAGAGAAATACAATGAATTAAGCGAGACTTTTTCGCTGTTAAATCAGACGTTCTGGGAAAGTTTTGGCAAGAACTTAACAATGGACGAACTGTTAAGTTTAAACGCAACCTACTGGGAACTACTACAAAACTACACGGCGCTTGAAGGAAGCATAAACGAGCTTAATAACACGCGAGTTGCAGTAGGCGTATTGGCAGTTACAACAATATTCTTCGTTGCTACAACCGTTTACCTAGTCATGCGAAGGCCAAAAGACTACTGGTAACCAAACGCTTTTCCACTTTCATTTTTTGTGTAGGTTTGGGGCTGCGATGAACGTTAGTCCACGCTCTGTTAGCGCTTTGGCTGTTCTGTTCACGGCTTCATGTTTATCCATGTAGTTTTGCAGCAGTTTGGGCATAAGTCCTTGCGCAATTATCTCTTTTTTCGGCATGAAGTAGTCAAGTATGTCTGATGGGTGCCCTCTGTTCTTGTCGATTTCTGGGATTCCGCCCTCATGTTTGGCGCTTATGTTTTTTACATGGTCCGCCAATTCCAAAAGCTCGTTCAATCTGTCGTAGGGTTGTCTAACAATGCTTTTCTGCGTTTCAACAATGTGGTGTTCTATGCGCACAATGTCCTCGAAGCCAAACGCTTTTCTTATGTAGGCTGCAAGTTCAATGGTCTTATTGTTTACAGAGTTTGAGAGGTTAAAGCCTATAAGCGGTGTTGTGCCGTCTTCGCGGCTGAAAAGTTTGGCGGTCATTAACGTCCAGAAGATGAAGTATGGGTTGTCGTTGCCAGCGTAAACTGAAATTTTGAATTCAATGTCCACTCCAAGCTTGTAAAGCAGATAACCGAGCATGATGGTTCCAGCGTTAAAATTCAAAACTTGTTTAACGCCGTACTCCGTGTGATAGTGGAGATACTCTTCAACCCATTTTAGAGCGTACTCGTTAGGCACGCCTATTCCGCCAAAATATCCAGTTATGGTTTCTGGTCCGCCCAAATGCACGTTTATGGGATTGCCGTCTGGTCCAGGCATGGTTCCCTTCGTGTCCAAAGTTTGAACGTAAGAAGCGCCCATAATCTGCATGGCAGCGGCAAAAGCCAGTATATCATCGTCCTCAACTTGCTCTTTCATGTTTCTAACGCGGATGTAACGTGCTGGCATTAACTCGCCCTTCTTTATGGACTGCTTTGCCTCCTCAATTATCCAAGGGAAAAAGTTGCACGCGCTAATTTCAAGTGTAACAGCAAAAGAATCATCAAAACGCATGGAATCAGCCTTTTTCCCCAAGACTTTTCTGCGATACGCGGGTATGCTGATGAACGCTTCCTTGTCGCGTTGCTTCATAAGCCACTCCAAATCTTCGACGAATGGCGACTTCTTCTTTTCAAGTTTAGCCATAATATTTTCAAACTTGCTGGATTCCCTAGCCTTGCGGTTAATCTCTTTGACACCGCCATATTTGTCGATGATTTCTAAAAGCTTGTTAACCAAGGGATTATCTTTTTTCAAGATAAACGCGTTAATTTCCTTCAGATTTTCTTCGTTAATTTCCAGCTTTTCCCTAACAGCGTCCAAAATGTGTCCTCCCGAATGATGAACTTTATTTTATTTTTGATGATTTAAAAGTTTTCAGTGCTTTTCATTCAATTTTTCAAAATAGGATGATATTAAAATGTCCTTTGAACCTTCAAAGCTTAAATGATATAAAGCTCATGCTTAACTAAAAGATTGGAGACGCACGCAATGTTTAAACCTGAAGGAATATCGCCAGCATTGGTTACTCCCTTCACTGATGATGGAAAAGCCGTTGACGAGGAAAGACTTCGCGCTTTGGTTAGGCGCTGCCTCGAGTTAGGCGTGCATGGCGTTGTTCCATGCGGTACAACAGGCGAATTTGTCAACTTGACAACCGAAGAAAAAAAGCGTGTAATAAAAATTGTTGTCGACGAGGTTAACGGGAAAGTTCCAGTTATCGCTGGAACGGGCGCAAGCGGAACAGACCAAGCATTGGAAATGACACAATACGCGAAAGATGTGGGCTGCGACGCCGCTTTGATTGTTACGCCTTTCTACTTGAAGCCAGCAGACCGCGGCATATACGAGCATTTCGATACAATCGCAAGCAAAGTGGACTTGCCAATAATCCTATACAACATTCCGCAATGCACAGGCGTCGAATTGACATGGCAGATGGTTGAAGACTTGGCTCAAATCCCAAACATTGTTGGCTTAAAGGACAGCAGCGGACAGTTACGCTATATACTGGCTGTGCTGGAAAAAGTTAGAGACAAAATCAATGTTTTATGCGGACACGACGAAGTTGTAGTAGCCGCATTAGCCGCTGGATGCTCTGGCGCCATATTGGCAAGCGCCAACGTCATACCAGACATGTGGGTTCAAATCTACAATTACGTGAAAAACGGCGAGTTGCAAAAAGCCCGTGAACTACAATATAAAGTGCAGAAAATAGCCAGAATAATAGCTGGAAGCGGCGCAGTAGGCGCAAAAGAAGCATTAAACATGATGAAAATCAAAGTTGGTCCAGTCAGAAAGCCGCTTAGCGTTGGCGGTGAATTAACCTACGAAGCAAGAGAAGAACTTCGCCTAGACTTAGAGAAAATAGGCAAAATAACGCCAAAACCCATAACCTTCGAAATCGCAGAAAAACCCCTGGAAGAAAGGTTCATGGCAATAAACATAACACCAGAAACCATAAGAGACTTCAAACTGCGCGTAGGCGAAGCCTTAGCTGGATCTGGCGCAGAAGTCGCCCACATAGACTTGATCATAGGAAAAAAGGATGGTCCAGTAGGCGAGGCTTTTGCAAAGGCTAAGGCTGCACCAACGCCTGGGCATGAGCCTTTGTTGGCGATTTTGGAACCGAACCTGACAGTTAAACCCGTAACGCTGATAGTGCCAACAGTTACAATTACAAGCATGCGTCAAGCCAGCATGGTTTATGGACCAGCCCAAACTGCTGTAGCCAAAGCAGTTGTAGATAGCGTTGCTGACGGCACAATTCCAAAAGAAGCAGTTGAAGACTTGATTATAATCGCAAATGTTTTCGTTCATCCAACAGCCGTGGATAGACAACGAGTCTACATAAACAATTATAAGGCCATGCGCCACGCCGTCCGCAAAGCCATAGAAGGCAGACCAAACATAGAAGAGCTAATAGAAAATAAAGACCGTGCAAAACATCCCTTCAAATACACGCCATAGTGACCACCTTTGCCAAACCAAAAAATAATGGAAGGCAACTATGTACTTTTATACCTAAACCAAAGGAAAACCTATCTTGTCAAAGTGGAGGCTGGAAAAAATTTCCACACTCACAAGGGATTCGTAAAACTTGATGACTTAATTGGAAAGGCATATGGTTCAACCGTCATTAGTAACATGGGCGTCGAATTTGTAGCCCTAAAGCCGTTGCTACGCGATTACATCATGAAGTCTGCTAGGCAAACGCAGATAACATACCCAAAGGACATCGCCCTAATCATAATGTTCAGCGGTATAGGCTCTGGAAGCCGCGTTGTCGAAGCTGGAACTGGCACTGGAGCCTTAACAACAGCCCTAGCGCACTACGTTAAGCCAAACGGCAAAATCTACAGCTACGAGGTTAGAGAAGAATTCCTAAAAACTGCAGAGAAAAACCTTCGAAGAGCAGACTTAGCAGATTTTGTAGAACTCAAAAATAAGGATATAACCATTGGCATAGACGAGTCTGATGTGGACGCTGTTGTTTTAGACTTGGCAACACCTTGGCTTGTAGTTCCACACGCCCACAAAGCCCTAAAGCCATGTGGAACACTTGTTTCCTTCAGCCCCACAATAGACCAAGTGGTAAAAACGGTTGAAGCCCTAAAAGAGAACGGTTTTGTCGACATTGAAACCGTTGAATGCTTGATGCGTGGAATGCAGGTTGAACGCGGCAAGACCAGACCGCAAACGTTAATGACTGCGCATACGGGCTACATCACCTTCGCCAGAAAAGCCTTGAAAATTGAAAAGACATTTATTTAATCTCACTTTATAACCTAAAATTTGAAGGTTGTGATATGGCAAAATTTTCCATAAGCGAGGCAGAATATAACCGTCGAATAGAACATGTCAGAAAAGTTTTGGTTAGGCGCAAACTTGACGCTTTATATCTAACGAACTCGACAAGCATGTTTTACTTGACGGGCTATTCTTTTTTGGCAACGGAACGCCCAGCAGCACTAATAATACCAGTGGATGGAAAAATCGCCTTCATGGGACCACTGCTTGAAAGGAACCACATCCCACTAAAAACAAAAATTATAGAAGAAGTGAAGACCTATCTTGATTATCCAGGCGAAAAGCACCCAATGGATTACTTCGCCGATTTCTTGAAAGAGATGGGTTTAGCAAAGAAGCGCATAGGAATAGACAACAAGGCTGGAGCATCCGCCATGTGGGGTTATAAGGGTCCGCCAATAACGAAAAAATTGCCTGAAGCCAAGTTTGTGGATATGAAGGATCTTGTTCCTTCCATGCGACTCATAAAATCTGAGGAGGAAATAGCCTTAATTCGGGAAAGCGCCAAATGGGCAAACCTAGCCCACAGTTTACTTCAAGAATATACTAGCGAAGGCTTGTGGGATGTTGAAGTTGCGCTGGCAGCGTCTCATGAAGCGTCAACAATAATGAAGAAGGCTCTTGGACCAGAATATGAACCTCTGCGAAGAAGCACTCCAGTAAGTGTGGGCTTTAGAGGACAAATTGGTGAAATGAGCGCCATACCCCATTCCATTGCCACGAAACACATGATTAAGAGAGGCGATGTTGTTGTCACGGGCGCTGGTGCAGACGTAGGCGGTTACAGTTGCGAGTTGGAGCGGACAATGATTGTTGGGAAGCCTACGCCAAAACAGAAACGCTATTTTAACGTTATGGTTAAAGCGCAAGAGGCTGCCTTCAAAACTTTTAAGGCTGGAGTTAAATGTAGCGAAATTGACAAAGCAACGATAAATGTCTTTAAAAAAGCTGGTTTGTCACATTTGGTGCTGCACCATACTGGACATGGGTTGGGCTTGGATGGACATGAACCCCCATGGTTGGACATAGGTAATGAAGAGCCTTTAAGGGCAGGTATGGTTGTAAGCTGCGAACCAGGCATATACGAAAATGGATTTGCAGGCTTTAGACATTCTGACACTGTTTTGATAACCGAAAATGGCGCGGAAATAATCACTTATTATCCAAGAGACGTGGAAGAATTAACCATCAGCTAATCTTTTTCTCCCCCAACAAATCCAAATAAAACAAGACTTCAATAGTTGGATGTGAAATTTGCGAGAAAATTGATAAGAATAATTGGTTTTAAGGCGCTTTAAGTACCGTAGCTCTTGTTTTAAGTGTGGCTTGACAGTATGGGCAGTTTTTGCGTCCTTTCTTGAATGGAAATGTTCTACCGCAGCGGATGCAGATTTGCATTTGAACGATAAATTTTCCATTGTGCGCATTGGGATGAGTTTCTCGCGGATTAGCATTTTCCTTTTCCTTCGTTCTTGCGACGTATTGTTGGAGCAACTCTTGTTTCTGCATCATATGCAACTTCCTTAAATTCAACCTTCGCGTTTTAATCTGCTGTTAAGCGTATCTATTAAAACAGCAACCTTGTAAACCACGTAAGCCAAAAGAATGGTTACGGCTATCTCGGCGAAGTCTTCAAGCATTCTGATGAGTTCACTTAAAGTCATGAACACTCCTCCTCACTCTTTGAAGTTCAATTCTCTGATTTCGCTTAGGTCGAGCAGCGAGTTCAGTTTAATCTTACTTTCCGATATAGTGTACAAGATGTCGCCTATGTATATCGCCCTTGTAACGTGATGAGCGTTGTCTGTGACATTGCCATTTTCAATGTGCGTTACAGTTCCTCTCAAAATGATTTTTTCTTCAATCTCCAGAGAAACCGTAAACACGTATGCACCTTGCCAAACTGGTTCACCATAAGCATACGGCGGAACGCCTTGTGGATACTTGCTTTCGTCGACATCCGCAACGAGAACGGGTATCACTAGAAGATTCTTTTCTCTGTCAAACAAGAACGCCTTGTGGTCCCTTAGAACTGGCGAGTCTGTTCCCCTTTTGCCTATGATGTATTTCGCAATTTCTTCTGGTTTGCTTACATTTGTAACGTCAAAAAGCGAAATTTTCACTCCTTGATACCATGAAAAAGCGCCTTCTTCCGCTGGAACCGTTTCTTTGCCAACGCCGATAACGTGGTTCGAGTCATAAATGTGCAGATAATCAGAGTAACCGCTGATTTTCAGTTCGCCAAGTATCTTTGGATTGTATGGGTCAGCTAAGTCTATGACGAAGAATGGGTCAACCTTCCTAAAAGTTACAAGATAGCAGATATTGCCCATGAACCGTATTGAATGAATCTGCTCTTTTGGAGCTACGTCTTCAAGGCTGCCCACCACTTTCAAGTCCATGTTTAAAACATATAGGCTGTTTATTCCACCATAGGATGTGGCAATTCTAAAGTATCCATTATACTCGTCCATGGAAAACTGGTTGAGGACTATTCCTGGAACTTGACCATCAGCAACATAGTTTATCGCATCATCTTCAACGTGGATTCTATGCAAATATGTCTTATAATAGTCGGCTATAGCCAAGTAAACGTTATTCAAAGAAACGTACAACGTTGAGGTTGCGCCCAGAAGCAGTGGCCCATAAGTGGGCTCTTGCCAATCGTTTTGTACGTTAATGGCAACTATTGTGGTGTACACGTAGGCGTAGTCCAAAATTTTTGAGTAGTAAATTTCAGTCGCTTCTATTTCTCTCAATTCACCGTCAAAACAGATTTTCGGAAGTTCCACTTCGTCGTTAACCATGCAAGCGTCTCGCATAGCAATGGCATAAACATAGTCGCCTATCATTCTAGAACTAAAGTACCACCCTTCAACAATTATCTCTCTTTGAAGCGTTGGAAATGCATTATCTGAGACATCGTATATCTGTATGACCGTCTCCAGCCTATTATAGTACTCGAACTCGGTATATGGTTTGTTGATGACTTCTGGATAAGACTTATGAACAGTTTCTTCATAAAAGATAACAAGTCTATGACCATTTATGAAGAGCTGCTTCAAAGTGCCATCAACATTTATTCTAGATAACACAGCGGCTTCTTCTGGTGGATAAGCCTTAACAATGACAACGCTTTGACCTGAAATTACGTATAGGTATTCACCATCAGTCTTAACGATATCTGCTTCGTCAACGCCTTCAACCTGGATGTTAGTCTTTGAGTAGCCGTAGCCTTCAGTTAGACGCGCTTTCATATCTACATTATGTAGGGAAAACCAATACTCTGACTGATAATTTGTTCTTACCTTTTGCAGGAACTCTTTAAGTTCAGCGTAAGACTTGAACTTGTTAAGTGCGACTGCTTCATATTCCATGTTGCCACAAAGCATTAGAAACATGCTTACGCCGAGCAGCAATGATAGCGAGACAACTTTCCCCTTAACCATTCCAATTTTCACCTAGGCTATAATAGGTGTTTTGGTTGACTTAATGCTATGTTTCAGAACACGTTTGTACCAAAATTAGTACAGATGTCTGAACCAGATACTTTCTGGATAGGATGTTCGGCGCTTGGAAAGCATGTAAGCAATTAGCGCAATGAAAAAGCATAACGCGAAAACTCCAACGTCAATGCTTGAATATGAATACGTGTCATAACCATACCTTTCGCTATCAGGTTTTTGCAGCGCCCATTCTCGCAAATACAAAGGCACTGAATATTCAGCCTTTAACTCCAACATTGCAAGCGCAAACAGCGGACCAACTATTAGAGTTATTCCAAGGATTGCCGCCGCCACGCAGCACAACACCATTTTCTTCAAGGCTCACTTACACCTTCACAAGTTAGATACTCATTTGTCCTTTTAATTCTACACTTTAGAACAGGTGCAAAAGCTGTAAAGACATCATAAGGGCTTCGCTCTCCAAAGTCTAAAAGTTTCAAACCATAAGATTATGTTTGCAGCTAAACCAAAAATTAAAGCGTAAAAGTTTGGGGCCAACTGATTAATAATGCACAACGTCAAATAAGCAATGAGCATCGTGAGAAAAAGAACAGAATAGAACATGTACCGTGGAACAAGAAAACGCCCCATCCGCGTGAAAAAGCGCAAAATCCCAACTTTAACTTCCTCCTCAAGGACATACTCGCCAGTCACCTTCTTACGGACAAGCCCCAAATTTTGAAGTTTCTCGAGATGATGCACCGCAATGCTTGGACTTGAAAATCCTAATGCCCGTTGAATCTCGCGAACACCAACAGTATGCGTGGATTGCTGAAGCAAATACCAGTAAACAAGGAGAGTTTTGCCCTTCAACTCAGATTCTAAAAGTGCGGCATCAAATTCACCCTTTGGCATAACAGCACCCAATTTTATTATGGCGGCTCTGATTAAAAGTCTAATCATGAAGCTCGTTAACCAAAGCTTATAACTTAGGTGTGAACATTAAGAAATAATGCATAGAACAAAGAAAGACAAAAAAACATCGAAGAACAGCCGATTAACGAACACTTTTAAATCTTTGATGACGCTTCTGAGAAAAAGATACATATGGGCAGGCTTACTTTTGGGATTCGTGTGGAGCTTCTCAACTCCATTTATCTTAACAGCATTCCAAGAATCATTACATCAATTCCCGCAAGAAGCAATATACGCGCTCTTCTTCCCAATGACTTTGGCTCTTTATACAATCGTTTCAATTGTTGGCCCAGAAGGATACATTGATCCACTATTGTTGTGGGGCTTTTCCATAATTATCGGCATGATTATCGGCGTAATAATAACTTATTTTGCACATCTAACCCGTGTTTTACTGAAAACTAAAAAGGGACGATGCTAAGTAACGGGTAAGCGCAAAAGGTTTCTCATTCGTTGCCGTCCGAGTAACTCTGAGATTTCATCTGCCAGTCAATCTAATGCCTTCTCATCATCCGGCAAGTGTAATTAATTAGTCAACAAATAAAAATGTTCTTCAACAATTTGGTCATGTATATTCTAAATCTGTATTCTGAATTCATAAGTTAGTTATATGCTCTATGCATATTTTGTGCGTAAATGGGTGGAGGAAACTCTTTGAGACAAGGCATAACTTTAAGGCAGAGGAAAAATTTGGAGGCAAAGATGGCTAATGCTCTCAAGGAAAACATTAAGGGACTTTCTGCGGAATTGCAAAAAATATTGCTAGACGACATGGTTACGGCTTTCCAAAATAGAATAAACGTGTTAATGCGCGCTCAGAGGAAAAGGAGCTACTAATGCTGACTAAATAGGAATAAGACGTAGTTTGAATCCATAAAAGCTTTATATAAAAAGGGTGAAAATATCGCCAAGAGGTTTGGATGATGAGACGTTCCAAACTTGAAATGTATATAGACATACTTAAAGTGTTAGCTCACCGTGGTCCATTGAAGCTGACGCATATAATGTATAAGGCTAACGTTAACTGTAGTGTTCTTAAGGAGTACCTGGACTTTTTGATTAAACAAAACCTAATCGAGGAAAGGACTGTTGGCAAAAGAAGGGTTGTTTACGCGATAACCCAAAAGGGCATAACTGTGCTTAAATATTTCAGAGAGCTGAAACAGGTTCTGCCAATAGTCGAGGAAGCCAGAAACAAAGCACTAGTGCCATATTAAATCCCAAAATTTTCTATAACAAACATCATTTCTGATAATATTTCAAATGGTGAAATACGTCTTTTATTTTTCTAAGGCCTTCCATAATCATGATGCGCCATGTTGGAGGAGTTGGCGGTCTTCGCCTCGCAGTACACAGCGGCCTTGTTCATCTTTATGTTGCTATTCCTTTTGCTGATGGGTGCTTTTTGTTCTAAAACTTGTTTTTGTCGTAAGTAGTTTGTGTTTGTTTTGTGAATAATGACGCCTATTTCGTAAGACTTAATAAAGTCGCTTGGCTTCTACCATAACTGTACAAGTGTAATACACGTTGGGGAAAACTGTGGCTAAAGAGGAAGCTTTGGGTAAAAAGCCCCTGCAGATTCTTGAAAAAATTAGGGAGAATCTTGAGAAGTTAAACGAGAAAATGGAGATAATAATTGAACTGCAGAAGCGTGAAAGAAAAGAGCTTCAACCGTTGCCTGAAGCACCATTAGATGTTATGACGCTGCTTTCTATGCCGGACCATCTTAGAAAGACGGCGATGACTGTTTGTAGGCTTGGAAGAGCCACTGCGGATGAAATAGCTCAGCAGACGCGTAGGGCTAGGGCTGTTGAAAGCGCGTATCTGAATCAGCTTGTGATTATGGGGTATTTGAAGAAGGAGCGTAAGGGGCGTAAGGCCTACTTCTACGTTGACAGGGAAGGTCAAGGGTGATTTGTATGGGCAAGATAATTGCTGTTCACTCTTACAAGGGTGGAACTGGAAAAACAATAATATCAATAAACTTGGCGGCAACTCTTGCCAAGCGTGGCAAAAAAGTTTGCCTTTTAGACCTTGACTTCCGCGCTCCAAGCATCGCAACACTTCTTAAGGCTGAAAACGTGAACTATTGGCTGAACGATTACCTAAATGGCACATGCGAAATTGACAAAGTTTTGGTGGATTTAAGCGAGAGAATCAAAAATAACGGTAAATTTTTCGTTGGTTTCGCCAATCCCGCAACAGAAGCCATAAGGGATATAACTGCAAAGGATAGAAAGTGGGAGATGCGTGCTTTAGGAAGGCTTTTGTCTCTTCGAAATTCGCTTTTGAATGATAGGGGTTTTGATTACATAATTTTTGACACTAGCCCAGGGCTGCAGTACTCTTCAATAAACGCGATTGTAAGCGCCGACGTTGTTATTGTAGCGACAACCTTTGATAGGTCTGATGTGGAGGGCACAAGGCGTATGCTTAAGGAGCTTTATGAATTGTTCGAGAAGAAAACGGAAATTGTTCTCAACAAGGTTTTGAACGACATTTCAACAAGGGGCGAAAAAGAGCTTCAATCCAGAATGAAGGATGTTTATCAAGCGCCGCTTTTGGGCGTAATTCCATGTTTCTGTGATGTTTTGAAGGGCGAAGGACACATAATATTTGCCCAAGAAAAACCTGAACACCCATTTACGAAAATTTTGGAAGGCATAGCGGACAAAATTGATGGCTTGGTTTAGCTGCCGTTTGCTATCTTGTTGATTAAATGGTATACTTTGCAGTTTCTACATTTTTCATAGTCTTTTTCGTCGCATTGTTTGCAGATTATTCTGTTAAGTTCTTTAATTTCTGAGTTCATTGACTTCTTCTCTCCATGTCACATTTTGTGTTTATGAAGTAATATAGGCTATTCCGCATTAGTAATATTTCATACATCGGACTTGTGCGATAATCTTATATTACTTGTCAATGAACGTTTCAGTTTGTGGTGTAAACTTTGAATAAAAATGTTGCCCTGACATCTCTTGCATGGGGATTATTTTTCGTCATGATTGGCGTCAGCTTAGCAATGACTGGGTATGGCATAACTTTTGAGACGATTATACCTTGCATCGCTGTTGGAACGGGCATAATTCTAATCGGGTTAAACGTTGCCAGAACTGGTTTGGGAATGGAACTTAACAAGTTCAGCTTGTTCATAGGCATATTAGCCTTTGTCCTTGGCGGATTGGCTGTGACGGGCTACTTGGAAACGTTGCCGTGGTATGCAATTGTGATAATCCTTATAGGCTTGTTTATAATTGCAGAAGCCGTACGCGCTTTGGCAAAATCAAAATGAATTGGAGACCAACAGTTATTGGATAGGTCGGCGATAGTGCTCGCTGGAGGAGTTTCCAGCAGATTCGGAAAGGATAAGGGATTGATGCCGCTGGCAGATAAGCCACTAATAAAGCATGTTCTAGATGCCGTAAATGATGTTGTTGAAGAGAAAGTTATTGTCGTAAGCTCAAAGGTTCAACTTGAGAACTACGCCAAAACGCTTGATTTAGACGTTAAATTGACGGTTGATGAGGGGCATATGCGCACACCACTATTGGGAACATTAACTGGATTAAAGGTGACAAGCGGCAAGTATGCTCTACTGCTTCCATGCGACACGCCATTCATATCAAACAAAATAGTTTCACTGCTTTTTGAGCTTTGCATAAACAGAAACGCTGCCATTCCACGATGGCCAAACGGCTACATAGAGCCACTACAAGCCGTCTACTATGTTAAGCCAACTTTGGAAGCGGCTGAAAGAGCTTTCGCTGCTGGCAATTTGAATATGCGGTCAATGATAAGCGAGTTGCGTGGAATACGTTATGTTTCAACTCTTGTTTTGCAGCAGTTAGATTCTGAGCTTAGGACGTTTTTTAATGTGAATACTCCGTTGGATTTGAAGAGGGCTGAGCTTATGCTTAAACATGGAAAAAGAGATGCGTAGGCGCTATTTTGTTCCTTTTTGCGTTTTTGCGTAGTTTGCAGTTTCCATGAAAAGTTTTTCTATGTCGCTTTTTGTGTGAGCGATGCTTAATGTGCCGTTGTGTGTTGGTAGGAAGAATATTCCATTTGCAATTAGCTCCAAGTTATATTCTAAAAGCTTCTTTTTGTCAGCTCTGGAAGCGGCTTTTGCATCTCTAACTTCTTCTTTTGTAAAGTGCACGTTGAAAATTGAACTTGCACCTGTAACTTGTGCGTCTATGTTGTTCTTTTCAAAAATTGCTTTTAATTCTTGCCTTATCTTGTCTCCAAGCACGTTTAGCTTCTTTATGAGTTTGCCATCCTCCAAAATTTTCAGTGTCGCTAAGCCAGCAGTCATTGTTATCGGGTTTGCCGTGAACGTTCCGCCGTGGAAAGCGTAGTTCGGTCTTTCATAAACTCTTGTGTCAAGTTTCTCCATAATATCCCTTCTTGCACAAAAGGCGCCTATTGGGAAGCCTCCGCCCAAAATTTTTCCTAAAACAGTAATGTCAGACTTGACGCCGAAAAATTGTTGAGCGCCGCCTGGAGCCAGTCTAAAGCCAGTAATTACTTCGTCAAAAATTAGCAGAATGTCTTTTTCATCGCAGATTTCTCTAAGTTCTTTCAGAAATTCTTTTTCTGCTGGGATTCCGCCACCAGCACCCAAGACTGGCTCGATTATTATTGCGGCAACATCCTTTTCGTTCCGCAGTTTCTTTCTCACTCCTTCGCTGTCGTTGAATGGCAAGAGCATCGTGTCCTGTGTGGCTCCAGCGGTTAGTCCTGCGGATTCTGGAATGTCGAATGGGTATTTTACGCCTATGTGGAGCGCGTCATATCCGCCGTGCCATCCTCCTTCAAATTTTGCGATTTTTCGCTTTTTAGTGTAGGTTCTTGCTAGGCGAACAGCGTACATGTTTGCTTCTGTTCCAGAGTTTGTGAAGCGCACCATCTCTACGTTTGGAACCATTTTCACGACTTTTTCTGCTAATGCTATTTCTAGCTCGTGGCATGTTCCATAATGGGTGCCATTTTCAAGCTGTTTTTTGACGGCTTCAACTACTGGTTTTGGGCTGTGTCCAAGTATTAGCGCTGTGTGTCCAAGCCAAAAGTCTATGTACTCGTTTCCGTCAACGTCGTAAAGTTTGCTTCCCTTTGCTTTGGCTGTGTAGAATGGGTATGGCTCAAAAAACCTTATGCCATAGGAAACTCCAGCGGGCAAAACTTTTTTCGCCTTTTCATATAAAGCCTTTGACTTTGAAGTTTTCGAAACATAATCATTATGCATTTCGAATTCCTCTTTTCAGAATTTTGTTTTAGGGAATTTTCTTATTACTGTTTCCACGTTTGCAATGGGAGTTATGAACCGAAACGGATTTAAAACCTTTATTTTTGTCTAAAATTTTGGTGATTAAACTTGGCTCATCAAGCTAGCGGAATCATAGTTAACTATCGCGTTGGTCCCAAAAGTCAGAGACCTAAAGAGTGTATAATCCAGTTCAACCATGTTAAATCATTTTCTGAAGCGTGTAGGCTTATTGGGCGGAAGGTTGCGTGGAAAAACGGTGAAATCAAGATTATTGGCAAGATTGTGGCTTTGCATGGGAAAAAGGGTTTGGTTAGGGCGAGGTTCAGAAGAGGAGTGCCTGGTCAAGCTTTAGGAACAACTGTTGAACTTGTTGGCTAGGGTTTTGTGAAGTGCCTTAAAGCGTTAATGTATGCTGGCAACTGATTTATGAAATCTTGGAGTTGCAAAACTGGAACGACTGGCACGTTATCGTAGAATTTGAATTTTCCAGAGACAAGCGACAAGATTGCTGGAACAAGCTTCACGTAGTCCCATGTGGTGCATTCAACCTTATCCGCGAGAGTTGGCAAGGCTTCAGCAAAAGCCCATGTTCTCTGCGTTTGCTCCTCAACAATCGCTTTTAAAGTTGAGGGTGAAATTGCACGGTGCCAATGTTTACAGTCTATGCATAGGGCTATTGGCTTTCGGCATCCAACAACATCCATTTCCCACTTTCGCCCAGCATAGATAAAATGTATATTCTTTACCACGCTGTAGCCGTTTCTCTCCAAGGCTGTTGCGGCAATTTCCTCAAACTCCTGCCACCGCAAAAAGGCGCTTACGGTTTCGATGTCTGCGTCTAGGCTTATGGCTTTAATAGCCAGTTTTAGGCGTTGTGTCCCACTTGGTTTAACAAGCGACCCATCCACATAAACTAGTCCATCATTTTGCAATTTTGAAAGCAATTTTTTACAATCTTGTAGTGGAATATTTGCCTCTTTATTGATTAGTTCGTGTGAAACTGGTCCGTTTCTGGTCAATTTTAAGAGTGCAATAATCAGCTTCTTTTCAACATTCACTTTTTAATCTCCTAAATTATACATTATAATGTTTAAAAATTAGGCTTCCAAGGCTATGCTTAAAAGCCTTTCTATTGGACAATGCAGCCTATTACAAGTTGCCTATTTCTTAAGCTTTGCCTAAGTCAGAAGCCAAAAACTGGCTTTTCCCAAGCGTTTAGCTACCTTTTTCCAGATTAAAGTTTCCTCTATCCCTCTTTAAAATTCTGACTTTCTCTGGGATTTTTCCTTTCTCCCAGTCCTTCCAATCAACTTCCTTAAAAATCCATTTTTTGCCAAGGTGAGCGGCTAACACCGCATGTTTAAACTTGTTTTCTAGTGGAACAAGCTCGTTTAGGAATCTGAACAGCTTTTCTATTTGCTGTTTTGGAAAGTAGGCATAATATCCAGCATTTTTAACCTCAAAAGCGTAAACGTGCATGTCCTTTCTTGCGATTATATCTGGGAGTGGGCTTAGGCTTGGATTACTTACCGGAATGCGCGCCGCGTTATAGCCGTTCTTCATTAGAAGTTTTACCAAAACGTTTTCGCTGTAGAAACCTCTCTTGCGCCATCTGCGAAGCTCCGCCTTGTCTATGTTTCTCATGTTCCACGCCTATAAGCTGATTAGATGTTCAGGGGATAAAAAACTATTGAACAGCGCATGCTTTTGTCGATGCTTTTGTCGATGCTTTTGTCGATGCTTTTGTATACAAGTTTCTGTTATATGTATCGCGTTTAGTTGTTCTGGTTGAATAATAGTTGCATGTATAAAGTTTTGGTAATACCTATTCAACTGAAGCAACTTGAAAATAAAAGTTGAACGTTAAAAAGTTGCGATTTTAAGACTTTTAGCCTTGCTTTCTAGGTTTATATGTTTTCACTTGAACCTTTATTTCTGGCTTCTCAACGAGGCATTCTCTCAAATAATCGTCTAATGTGGCGGCTGGCACAACCTCAATCTTGTAGTCTCTAATGTCTATTGAATGCTCATAGTTCTTCTGTGGAATCACAACCTTCTTGAAACCCCATGCCTCAGCAGCCTTAATCTTTTCATAAACGCCGCCAACAGCCGTCACTTGAATAGTGTTTCCGACGCCGAGGTTTATTTCGCCAGTGACAGCCACGTCTTGCCTTATCGGTTTGCCCTCAATCAACGAGCATAGTAGTATTGCCATTGTTACACCTGCTGATGGTCCGTCGACGCCGTAGGATTGAGCGAAGTCTATGTGCGTTAAGTAGTCTTGGGCTATGTCTATGCCGTATTTTTGTAGGATTACGCTTCGGACTTTGGCTATGCTGTCTGCTATGAAGCTTTGTCCTTTCGCTACGCCTGTAACCTTGTAATAGCCTTTAATTGAGTAACTGCGTGACAGTTCGCTTCTTTTAACCATGTGTGCTTTCACGCAGAGAACGCTTCCAGTCATCTCCCCACTGTAGGGGTCTCTTACAACCGCTAAACCGTATATCTGTCCAAGTTTGACTCCTTTAGGCGAAATCTCCAAAAGTTTTCCGCGTTCGTTCATTTCATGCTCAAGTATTTGCCTTTGAATTGTCTTGCAGTGGTGTTCTATGGCTTCGCGTACATGGCGCCTTTCAACGATTTTGCAGTTTTCGTTTATGGCAAGCGTTGCCGCAGTCTTAATTATCGAAATTAATGGTCTAAACTTTGTTGTTAATGCGTCCCGTTTGTTGCTTCGCCTTCTTCCTTCCTCAATTATCTCTTCGCATGCCTCGCGGCTGAACGGTATTAGGTTGAAGCGTTTAACTTCTTGGGCTACGAACTGGACGTATTTGCGGCGGTTCTCCACGGTGTTTGGCATGTCATTATTCATTCTCACGACTTTGCCATAACCATAAATTCTGTCCATCAACGCAGGGTGAATCTGTCCAATGCTGTCAAAGTTTCCAGCGCCTACGAGAAAAGTTATTGCTGGAACTGGCTCTGTTGAAACAGCCATTGCTGCGGTGTCGCCGCCGTGCCATCTACCCCTCAATGTTATCGGGAGTTGTCCATCCTCAAGAACGGTTAAAAGCGTAATAGCCTCTTCTGGGTCTAAATTTTTAATCTCGTCGATGTATAGGATTCCAAGCGAAGCCCTGTGCACGTCCCCGGCTGTAACTCGCTGGTGTTCTGGTGTGCCCAACCCGCCTGTTTGGTATGGGTCCCATGCGATTGAGCCGAATAGTTGGGCGCTTCTGTGTCCAGTTGCATCAACGAAGGGTGCGTGTCCAGAGCTGTTGTCAACTATTAGTTTTGGGACTTCTGTTTGTTGGGCTCCGCCTATGCCTCTTAGGTTTCCCATTCCGCCGAGCTTTGAGAACCACCAAATGAAGACTCCGAAGAATATTAGGCTCCCGCCTGGGATGAATGTCACGGGCACTATTGTGACGAATCTGTTGACTAGGTAATCCATAAAATTGTAGTTGTAGTATTCTTGTAGTGTTTCTTGTCCATAGACCATTGGATTTATTTCCCATGTTTGCCAGGTTTGGTACATGAAGTAGAAGCCTAATCCTAGAAGGAACAAGCCCATAATTATTAGCATTATTTGTAGTGCTTTGAGCCCAACTTTTGTGACAAACTTTCTTTTGAGCTCTTTTAACTGTTCCTTTGCTAGAATATTTTTGCCTTCACTAGCCTTATGGATTGAGATTTTCGGTTGGCTTGGCAAAGTTGGGTTTTTCCAGCATAAAACGTCGAAAAGTTTTATGCCGTTTTCCCTGTAGACTTGTGTTAGTTTTTCAGCTAAAGCCCTTCCAATCAGCGACTTGCCCGTTCCAGGGTCTCCTAATAGGAGTAGGTATGGTCCTGGGCTTATGGCTGTTTTTGCTGAAGGTTTTGGCTTGTTTGGGTCGCTCCAGCTTTCATACCATTTCGTTTTTTCAAGCCACTTTAGCTTGTGAACCCACTCGTCTAGGCAGAGGAAACATTCGTTAAGCGCTTGTTCCTGCCCAATAACCCAGTTTATTAGGTTGTCGTCAACTGGGAAGCCTTCTGTGCTTTTGAATTTTCCCCAGTCCCACTTTACCCTAACTTTTTTGCCGTTTATGGTTCTCTCGATTATTTCCACATCGTTTCCAAAAGGGTCTGCTGGCAAACTATCTACCCCTAAGCCTTCTTCTCCCCAGTGGAAAACGTTGTCGCGAAGTATAATAGAGGTTATTTCAAAATTGGCAATATGCCAAAAACCAGAGTTAAGCGTCAAAAAAACGAGAACCGTTTAAGAATTTCTAAAAATTTTGGCAAGTTTAAAATGGCATTTTTAGGTTAAAGCTAAAATTTTCGACTGTTTCATCCCGAAAGGTTTTACAAGCAAAAAGCGGGCATACCCCGCTAGAGTGGACAAAAATTTCGGAGCCAAAATTAGGCTTAAAACTGTGAAAGAAGCGTTTTTAAGGCTTTTCACTTTGTCCATAAACGCGGAAGCATGGACTTAACGGGAGCTTCATATAAAAACTGTCGAAAATCTCCATACCAAACGCAAAGCCATGAAGTTCGAGAGTCTTCGAGTTTTCCATGTATTTTTGGCGTTCTTTTAAGCCAATACGGGTAGACCCCCTCTAGTTTTTCTGTAAGGCTTTAGAGTGTTTATTTTAGGCCGTAGAAGAGTTTGCGGTGATGGCTTTTGCTTGTTGTTTAGGGTGTATGTGAACATGGTTTTTTGGTTTAGCCTTTCTGTGAATGATTGTGTTTGTTTTGTTTGGTGTAGGCTTAGTGTGTGAGATTTTTGGTTTTGTTATGTTTTGGTTTTGCTTTTTGGTTGTGTTGGTTGTATTTGGATTACTTTGGGTTTTTATGTATCACCGTTGGCTTTCCAGAGGCACTAGTGCCGTTTGCTTGTATACAAAAGCATCGACAAAAGCAGTTGAAAATTGGAAAGTGTTAAAGGCTTTATCATACAATTTGCTTTCATGAAAGCTGGTGAAATCGTAAAGACTTTCAACGCTATAGATGGACGACGGGTTGTTTTGCGCGCTCCCATGTGGGAGGACTTAGATGATTTGCTTGAGCTTATTAATTCTCTTGTTGAGGAGGGTGCTGACATTCTTAAGACTGAAAAGGTTTCTAGGGAGGAGGAAATTGACTGGCTTTCAAAAGCGCTTGCTAGCATAGAGAAGGGGGAGGCGTTTTATCTTGTGGCGGAGGTTGACGGAAAAGTTGTCGCGTCTTCTGACATTCATCCAAGTGGAGGCTTTGCGAGGCACGTTGGAGTCTTGGGCATAATTGTTAGGGATGGCTTTAGGGATGTTGGCATTGGAACGGAAATGATGAAAGCGTTAATTGAAAAAGCGCGTGAGACGGGTTTGAAGATTTTGACGCTGGCGGTTTTTGAAAGCAACAAGCGGGCAATCCACGTTTACGAGAAGGTTGGTTTTGCTGTTACTGGGCGTATTCCAAAAAAGTTTTCAAGAATGGCGAGTACATAGACGAGTTGATTATGGCGAAGATGCTGGAGTGAAAAAGCATTGTCCGACTTTAAAGTCTTTAACACAACCGTCAACTTTTCAACTAAAGGCGAAATAGACTTTATAGACTTAACAGACAAGGTTCAAGAGGCAGTTTCAAAGTCGGGAATAAAAAACGGAATAGTCCACGTTTTCGCGCCGCATGCAACTGGAATACTAATCCTAACTGAAAGCGAGCACGGTCTATTAAGTGACATTAAGGCTTTCCTAGAAAAGATAATTCCAAAACACGGCGGGTATGCGCACCCATCAAACGCACACGCGCATTTAAGGTCTGTGCTACTTCCGCCCGACAAGACACTTCCAGTAATAGACGGCAGAGTAGAATTTGGAACTTGGCAGTCGCTTGTTTTTGTCGAAACTGACGTTTACCCGAGAAAGCGAACCGTGATAATCCAAGTCATGGGTGAGTAAAGCCATCTTATAGTTTCGTTCTTCTACTCTTCCTTTAAGGCTTCCCTAACCTCTCGTTGAAAGTTCTCTTTATCCATGAAGAAGGCGGTTATGGGTTTACCGTTAACAGCGCAGTATGGAACTTTTCCCCGCTTCTCCACTTCTTCCCGTTCTTCAAACATGTTTATCATCCGCGTTGGAATGCTTGGCGAAACTTCGCTTATTGCTGCCTTTATCTGTTCTGCGAAGTAAATGCAGAAGGGACAAGATGGGTCATAGAATATTAGCGCCTTGCCTCTGTCCTCGGCTTGAGGAACAAAGTTCCCAGTCTTCGGCTTGTAGGCATATCCTTCCTTCAACGGATAATAAAGCAAGAGAGGGTCGCTTTCCACAACTTTTTTGAACCCCATTCTAAGGTAAAACTCGCTTTGAGGATAGTAGTCTGGCACGCTAAAAGCCCATGTAACCAAAGCTAGAGGAGGCTTGTTTTCAAAGAAGGGTTTAGGTTTTTCCGCGTCTTTTATTAAAGCGTTTAACAAGGCTTTTCCGATTCCTTTCCCGTGGTTTTGCTTGTTTGGAACGAATATGCATGTTATTTCCAAAAGATGTTCCTGTGGTTTTGGTTGATACTGGATTAAGCCGACTGGCGACGCGTTTACATACGCCATTTTAGCTATACCACCGAACATTTCGAAGGATTTCTTTGCCCAAACTCTCTTGGCGTTTGCTCCCTCAACAAAGGAATGGGTATGCCTTCTCTCTGGTGGAATACAAAGATATATCAGAGAATCAACCTCTTCTGGTTCAACTTCCCGTATTCTGCAGGATTCCAATTTTAACAACTCAAATGAATACTGTCCGTGACACTGCATATAAAATTTACCAAATTCGCAGTTCGTTAGCTTATAGGAAAGAGACACCATGTTTCCAGTTAAACGATTCCTGCAAAAATTTAGTTTTTCAAATGTCAATTTGCCATTTTTTATTAAATTTTGAAACATTCGCTTGTTTTTCGCAGACAAAATTAAACAGAAACCGAAGCATTTCAACATTGTTTGCACAAATAGCTTTGTAAAAACAGCAATTCACCCTTTCGTTGGCATGGTTCTTAATGAACGATAAAAGGTTCTTAACGAAACTTTTTGCTGCATTATTTTTTTGATTTTATGATTATTTAAGTTTCGTTTCAGTTCGAGTCTGCGAAAGGTTTATTGCCTCGCGCCTTATCTAAATTTACGAGAGCTCGTAATTTGAGGTTTATGCATGAGCGTTGAACTTTCAAGCGAGGCTGAGGAATACGTTGAAGCCATTTACAGGCTTCAAAAGAGAAGCGGTGTCGCTAAAACTTCTGAACTAGCCAAGGAACTTAATGTTGTACCAGGCTCAATAACCAACACTATTGAGCATTTGGAAAGGCACGGTTTAGTTAGACACGAACCATACAGAGGCGTTAGGCTCACAGCTGAAGGCGAAAAGTTGGCTTTGGACATTTTGAGAAGGCATAGACTCGCTGAAAGATTGTTAACAGACATTTTGAAGGCGGATTGGAGCGAGGTTCACGAAAGCGCCTGCAAACTTGAACACGCCCTTTCAAAGGACATCGTAAAACTTTTAGAAAGAAAACTTGGAAATCCAAGAGTTTGCCCACATGGAAACCCCATACCAACGGAAAACGGAAAAATAGAGGAGGAAACGTGCCGTCCGCTTGCGGAAACAGCCCTAAACGAAACAGTTATTGTAGCTAAGATAGCGGATGGGAAACGTCAGACACTAGCTAAGTTCGCCAGCATCGGAATAAAACCAGGCGCTCCAATACACATAGTGAAAAGAAAACCAACAAGCATGGTTCTATGCGTTGCTGGGAAAGAAAACAGCCTAAGCAACGAGGACATTGCGCGAATCTGGGTTAGAAAAGCAAAAGCAAAGAGGTAAGCACACATGGAACAGAAAGACAAAAAACAAGACGCGCAAAATAGCACGCAAATAGTTTCCCTAACAAGCCTCCCAGAAGGAGCAAAAGGCGTTGTGGCACATGCCATAGGTGGTTATGGACTAATCCGAAGACTAGCCGAGATGGGACTAACACCAGGAGTGGAAGTTAAACTAACAAAAAAGTGTCCATTCCGCGGACCAGTTGAAGTGGAAGTTAGAGGCGTAGCCCTAGCCCTAGGCTATGGAGTAGCCTCAAAAATTTTCGTCAAACCATTGAGGAAAGAACCGAATGGCTAGCTGCCACATATCAACAAAGACAAAAAAGGATTCTGAAAGAAAGGAAACCCTAAGGGTAGCGCTTGCTGGAAACGCAAACGTTGGAAAAAGCGCAATATTCAACCAACTTACGGGTTTAAACCAAATCGTTGGAAACTGGCCTGGAAAAACAGTTGAGAGGGCTGAAGGAACACTACACTTTAAGGGCTACAAAATTCGCGTTATAGACCTTCCTGGAATATACTCGCTCTCAACGTTTTCGATGGAAGAAATAGTCTCACGCGATTACATTGCTGTTGAAAAACCAGACATAATAATTAACGTTGTAGACGCTTCGGCGCTTGAACGCAACCTTTACTTTACACTTCAGCTTTTGGAACTTGAGGCGCCAATAATTATCGCCTTAAACCAGGTTGACCTAGCAGCCAAGAAAGGCGTTAGAATTGATGCGCAAAAACTTTCCGAAGTCTTAGGCGTTCCAGTTGTTCCAACAGTCGCCATCACTGGAAGCGGAATAAACGAGTTACTTTCAACAGTTATCATGGCGATAAACGGCGAGGTGAAAATGAACCCTTTAAGGGTTAGGTTTGGAGGCGAAATTGAAGAAAAAATTCAAGATTTAGAAAAGGTTGTTACAGAAAAGCTCCCCCACTTGTGCACAGTTTACCCCGCAAGATGGATTACCATAAAACTTTTGGAGCGGGACGCTGATGTTGCTGGAAAACTGAAAAACTACGAAAATGGAAGCGCAGTTCTAGATTACGCGGAAAAAATGGCTTCTGAGCTTGAGAAAATGCATGGCGAACCGTCACCAGTGATTTTGGCTTCTGAAAGATATTCGCTTGCAAACAAAATTGCAAAAGAAACCACCACGATAGAGTCTCCACCTAAAATAAGCCTTGAACAGAAACTTGACGCAATAACGACGCATAAGGTTTTGGGCTACCCAATTTTGGCGGCAGTAGCCGCGCTAATATTCACTATAATATTTGTCGGCGGAAACATGCTGTCAGACGCCATAAACCCCCTTTTCTACAGCCTAACACTGCTCGTCACCAACGCCTTGTCGCCTCTACTTCCAACAGCAGCCGTAGAATTAATCAATCAAGGACTAATCGGCGGCATAATCGCTGGCATAACAGTAGCCCTTCCCTACATTATACCCTTCTACGTGCTCTTGGCGCTTTTAGAAGACAGCGGCTACCTACCAAGAGCCGCATTCCTAATGGACAACATAATGCACAAAATAGGATTACACGGAAAAGCCTTCATCCCGCTTATGCTTGGCTACGGCTGCAGCGTCCCAGCATGCATAGGCTGCAGAATAATGGAAACAGAACGGGAACGCTTCCTAACAGCATTCGTCGTTGTGCTAATTCCATGCGCCGCAAGAACAGTCGTCATTTTAGGGCTTGTCGGCAGATATGTTGGCTTACATGCAGCATTAGCCCTATACGCCTTCGACCTAGTACTCGTCTTCGCCCTAGGCAGAATAGCGTTCAAAGCGCTTCCAGGCGAGCCAGTAGGCCTACTCATGGAGATGCCGCCCTACAAGAAGCCATCAGCGAAACTGATTGCAATTAAAACTTGGAGCAGAACAAGGGATTTTGTGTACGTAGCTTTTCCAATAATTGTTGCTGGAAGCATAATAATAGAGGCGCTGGCCATAACTGGATTTATAGGCTACGTCGTAAACGCGTTGGAGCCGCTCATAAGCGGATGGCTTGGACTTCCAGCGGTAGCAGGTATACCCTTAATCTTCGGCGTGCTACGCAAGGAATTAGCCCTAATACTTCTTGAAAACGCGCTGCTGCAGCAAGGCATGACGCTGGCGGATTTAAGTGCAGTTCAAATGGTTGTCTTTTCGCTTGTAGTTATGATTTATGTTCCATGCGTGGCAACAATCGCCGCTTGCACAAGAGAGTTCGGATGGAAAAAAGCCCTAGCGATAGCACTTATTGATGTTAGCTTAGCCCTAATACTCGGCGGAATGGCTTACAGACTGCTTTCCCTATTCATAGGCGCTTGAAAACGCTAAAACTTTATGACGTCCCCAGTTTTTACTTGATGACACTTATCCCCAAAAGCCTCGGCAAGCCTCCGAATAGCCTTTTTTCCAGTGCAGTGGCAAGGCCCCAAAAATTCTAGGTTAAAATCCTTCAAGGCTTCAATTGTTTTGCTTAGCCTCTGATTTGTTGCGTCAACAAGGTGGAAGCCGCCCAAAACCGCATAAACCTCCCTTGTCCCAGCAACCTTCTGCGCGTGGTAAATAGTGTTCACTATGCCCGAATGCGCACAGCCAGTTAAAACCACCAAACCCTTACCCCTCAAATTAATAATCAACGCTTGGTCATCCACAAGCGCATCCTCAACAAGACGCCCACCATCAACTGTCAAAAACCCCCTGGGCTTCTCATAATCGGTTACGCGTTCAACCTCGCCAGTGGTCACCACGCCCTCTGCAATACTAACAGCACTGTTGGTCAAAAATGGGATTCCTCCAGCTTGTCTAACAGCCGATGTCGTGAAAGAAGCGCCTATGAACCTAAGCTTTTTCCTGTAAGAAAACTTTGGACAAAAAGCGCTCGGATGAGCAAAAACTGGAACGCTTTTGCCAACAACTTTCAGAAGCGGAATTAAACCGTCCACATGGTCATAATGCCCATGACTTAGCATTATAGCGTCGATTTTTCGAAGATTAACACCGATAACATCAACATTGTTAAACAACGCCTCGGCAGAAGGCCCAACATCCACTAGAACACAAACATCCATAGCCTTCGCCTTTGCCTGCACAATCACAGACAAACCATGTTTAGCAACAAGCCTAGACTCGCCTTTAGCACCAACAGAATCATCAACCAAAACTTTTAGGCAAACGCTTTCAACCAAACGGGCACCAAAAGCAACTTTTACATGCAAACCTATATAACATTTAACAACACGCTTTACACTTTAGCAAGAATAAAAATGGTTTTTAGACGGTTTCTGGCAGTAAATGCGCCTAGCGAGTGTGCTTAATTACGGTTTCAAGCATTTTATGGTGTTTTTTCTCTTCATCTAAAATGTACTGCAAAAGCGCCTTCAACGCTTCATCTCTGGTTTTCCAAAGCTCTTTTTCAACATGCTGTATCATCTGCTTCTCCCTTTCCATGTGCGCCTCAAGCTCCCTCTTAACAACGAACGGGTCAACGTAACTTTCAAGCTTGTACGTCCAAAGGTCTTCGGTTGGCGGAACCTTGCCTATGAACTCAAGAAGCCCGCTTAGAATTTCAGCGTGTTTTTGAGAATCCATTTTAATTATTCGCAGATACAATTTTGCAGCGGCATTCCCAACCTTCTTCTCGCATTCAGCAACCTCCTTAACATTCGTATTTTCAACGGCAATTTGCTGCTTAACAAGTTTAACCCAATCTTCCTCAACCATACTAAACCCTCAAACTTGACAGTTAAATCTACCCAAAACATAATTAAAACTTTGTGCTAAAAACCCTCACCGCAAAAGAAAATAAGCCGAAAAACCTACGAACTCAAGACAAAACAACCAAGTGGCCGGGGTGAGGTAGCCTGGTAGCCTATAGGCCTGTGGAGCCTAGCGCCCGGGTTCAAATCTGGAAGGTTTGCGCCTTCTGGAGAACAAATCCCGGCCCCGGCCCCATATATTTCTGATGCTATGTGAGTAAGTTAAAACTAATAGGGTAGAAAACGTATTTACTTCTTTAGGAGAGAAAGTTTGGCTCAAAGAAAAAGGCTGGTCTTTCCGTTTTCTGCAATTGTTGGACTGGACAAGCTTAAACTTGCAATTCTAATAAATGCAATAAACCCGAAAATTGGCGGCTTACTGATAAAGGGGCCTAAGGGTTCTGGAAAAAGCACGATAGTGAGAGCATTAGCGGACATACTTCCAAAAATAAACGTTGTTAAAGATTGCCCATTTAACTGTAACCCGTATGACCCGTCGAACATGTGTCCGAAATGTAGTGAGCGCTACCGAAATGGGGAGAAGCTTCCAGTTGAAGAGAAGGAAATGGTTGTTGTTGACCTTCCATTAGGTGCTACCGAAGACCGCGTCATCGGGAGCCTAGACGTTGAAAAAGCAATAAAGTATGGAATTGAAGCGCTTGAGCCTGGGATCCTCGCAGAAGCAAACCAAAACATACTCTACGTTGATGAAATCAACTTGCTGCCAGACCACATAGCTGATGACTTGCTTGACGCTGCAGCGTCGGGATGGAACATTGTGGAAAGGGAAGGTGTTTCAGTAAGTCATCCATCCCGTTTCATTTTTGTTGGCACGATGAACCCTGAAGAGGGCGAATTAAGACCGCAACTTCTTGACCGCTTTCCCTTATCCGCCACGGTGGAGCGAATAACTTCTTTAAAGGACAGAATGGACATTGTGAAAAGAAACATGGAGTTTGAGGCTGACCCCGAGAAGTTCTATGAAAAATATAAGCCTATGCAAGATGAACTTCGAAGAAGAATAATTCAAGCAAGAGAAATCCTAAAGGAAGTTCAAATTTCAGATGCCCTCCTCGAAGCCATATGCGAGGCATGTTTAGAATTGAAGGTGGATGGTCTTCGTCCAGACATAGTTATTGCCAAGGCGGCTGTAACACTTGCCGCTTTCGAAAACAGAAAAGAAGTCACGCTCGAGGATGTCCTGGTGGCTGCAGATTTAGCCTTAAGCCACAGAACACGCGAAGGAGGTTTTCTAGAACCAGCCACAACGCAAGAAATAAGGGAAGTTTTCACCGCAACGGTGAAGAAGGTTTTTCAAACCGAAAAAATTGAAGAACCCATGCGAAAGAGCACAGAGAAGAAGAGGCTTTGGAAGGGAAAAAGTGCCTTTTGGGTAAAAGAAGATGCCACGAAGGAGGAAGAGGAAAAAGCGCAAAAGGAAAATTTTTTCAAGAGATTGCGAAGACTTCAGCTTAAGCTTATGCTTTCTTTTAACAGAATTTTTGGCGGCGTGATGTTTGGCATAGGAAAACGATTAAAGAAACATCCACAAAAAGGGACTATGGTTCAAGGTTATCAGTTTGGCTCAGATAAACTTCGGGGCGAAATTCAAGAGGAAGGCGAAACGAAAAGGGCAAAAGACGAGAAGGGTTATCCAACTGTAAGCGACGTAGCCAAAAAGACTGAAGTTTCTGAAGGAGTGGCTATCACTGAAAGTTTAAGAGGAAAACTTGTTTCACCATCACAATTTTTTCTAAGAATCGACAAAATGAAAGTTGGAAAAAAAAGCGAAAGTCCATATTCTGGAAAACGTGCTTTAACGGTTACTTCATTACATAAAGGTAAGCCCTACGGCTGGAAATTTCCTAAAGGCACGCCTTCAGACATACACTTGTTCGCAACAATTCGCGCAGCAGCGAAAAAACAGAAGTTCCGTGAGGCAACCAACCAAACTGCTATAGGGATAGGTTCTGAAGATGTTCGCGAAAAATTAAGGCTGTGTAAGACACGACTAACGATGGTTTTCGTCGTTGACTTAAGTGGCTCAATGTTAATCAGCATTGACGCTATGAAAGAAGCGCTATTACAGTTGCACAATGACGCATACAGATGTAGAGACCGCGTGGGAATAGTTGCATTAAAGGGCATGAGCGCCGTTGTCGTCCAACATCCAATAACAAATTTGCGAGTTGTCGCCAACAAACTGGTAAACATGAAAATTAGCGGCTACACGCCGCTGGCAACTGGAATGCTGAAAGCCCTAGAAGTTCTGAAGGAAGAAAAAAGGAGAGACCCTTCGGCAACCCTTGCGATGGTTATAATTACAGACGGAAGCGCCAATGTTCCATTAGTGAGAAGCTTAGAAACTGGTGAAGTTCGCAACATAGATGAAGTTAGGGTTATAACAAGGGAATATGAAGATCTAGCAGTTAAAGACGTCATTTCAGTGTCAAAACTCATTAAACGCGAGGGAATACGCACAATAATAATAAACACTAACCCTCACCTTTATGGACGCGAAACCTACGGGTTAATAGTAACTCACCTCGCAGCCAAAATTACTGGAGGAACGCACCACGAAATTGGCAAGCTAACAGCAAGAGAACAATTGGCACAAGACATAATTGAAAGAATCAAGGAAGACCAGAGAAAGATAATTTATACAACACAATTGACTAACTAAATTTAAGGTTAAGGCACCGAATATGGACAAGAGAGGCAAACGGCTTGCGCTGGTTGCACATTGCATTTTAAATCAGAACTCGCGTGTTTTTGGCTTGGCTGAGGAGGTTGGAATTATACGCGAAGTTTTGGAGGTTTTCATGCGAAATAATTTTGGCGTAATCCAGATGCCATGTCCAGAACTCGCCTATGCGGGATTGTCAAGGGCGCCTAAAACTAGGGAGCAATATGATAATTTAGAGTTCAGAAGCTTGTGTAAAAAAATCGCTGAAGAACTTACAAAGCAAGTTAGTGAATATGCACGGCATGGAATAATGCTGAAGGTTGTTGTTGGTGTCGATAATAGTCCAAGCTGCGGAGTTAAGAATAATGGAATATTCATTGAAGAATTGCGTTTGGCTTTGGATAAAGTTGGGGTTGCAACGCCGTTTTGTGAGATAGACTTAAAGACTCTAAAGGAAAGCGTCGCTCAAATTGAAAAGCTAGTCAAACAAAATAATAGTTAATTCAAATTGGAGGCTTAACGCGTTTTTTCTCCACCACTTTTTTGTTCATCCATTTTTCAAACTCGCTTAAAGGCGGATTTTCAGCATAAAGCCTCCGCCGCGCAGCTTCCAAAAAAGCATTCTCAACACCTAAAAATTCAGCGGCAGTCAAAATTTTACAGCTAGTTTCACGCGCCTTCTCAAAAACTCCCTCTATTTTTTCACGCCAGCCTTCGTCTCTCAAAATGTGATGCTCCAAAATAATTGTCCTCGCAACTTTAACAACATGCCTTAAACCATGCAATCCAGCTTGAACTTGTCTATCATCAACTTTAAACCCAGCCAAATACAACGGTGGTCCACCAATCATCAGAAGACGGGGCTTCTCAACCTCAATTATATGCAGCGTGTCCCTAACCATTGGACCTTGAACATCTGGAGCAAACATAAACTTTTCGCCCTCACATTCTATTGTGGTCATCAAAACCCACCCTAAAACAGAATCTTCTGGGCCGTGAAAAACTGGCTTAGAAAATTTTATTGTTGTTGACTTGCCAAACCGAAATGTTTTCCCGTCCGCAACTTCAAGTTTCGCGGCAAATTTTCCGCCAGTTTTTTGGAAAATCCAGCCTCGGCGCCGCTGGCTAAAGTTTATGTCCTCTCTGGGATTCTTTATCAAAACGGTTTTTCCCTCGTAAATTTGCCTCGCGGTTTCCGTTTCTGCCGTCCAGTTGCAAAGCCAATCCTCATAGGATGGCGTGTGATGATCAAAATGGTAATGGCTTAAAGTTACAATTTCAGCTTTCTCAGCAACCTCTGCAATGCGCCTACGCGCTGAGTCTATAGCCCTAAACTCAAAAGGATGCGGAGGCAAACCGAAACGATTTGGACAGAGCGAAACTCCAGCGTCCAATAATATCCTAATATCTGGCGTTTCCACGTAAGTGCACATTGACCTAACGCCAAAACTTTCAGCAGCCAAAGGCGTAACACGAATATTCCTAAGCATAACCCTTCAACATTCAGCCTTCCCTATAACTTTTTATCCAAGTCCAAACTTGTTTTTTGACTAGGCGATGACGACTCTGGCCCCGCTGAAACAGAAATGATTGAGATCTTGAGTGCCGAGCCTCCTTTAGGATTAGAAACGCTGTGTTTTTCAGCGTTTCCGCAGCGAGTATGCGCTCAGCTTGAGCAGTAATGCGCGCGCAGTTTAAACGTTAGACTGACTTGGGGTCATCTAGCCCAAAAGAGATTTTCACTCCCATTTCCCAGGTAAGTTTGCTAGGATTAATCTCATCTGGTATTCTATTAATAAAAGTTAACAGAACAACGCAAAACACGTAAACTAATAGCAAAATTTTTCAGAAAAGTCTGGAAAGCGCCATTAACAGTTCAGACTGCCTAGCTTTTTTTACATTCAGGAAATTCGTGCCCAAGTGCGGGCGGGGTGGGATTTGAACGCTTCTAAGGCGTGGCGAAAACTCCCGCAATTTCCCTCTTTTTCTATTTGCAAAATGACTTTAATCATTAAAAGATGAAGGCGATAAATCAGAACTGGTTAAGT